>Ga0209262_10000080_pt1 | contig 65182 bp, 56 predicted proteins | sample Lowcelwee11metaG_FD_187171 | JGI IMG/M metagenome (GOLD analysis project Ga0209262, IMG submission 187171) | Freshwater pond sediment microbial communities from the University of Edinburgh, under environmental carbon perturbations - Low... | ecosystem: Environmental > Aquatic > Freshwater >... | reverse complement strand
CCGGTGCGCGCCAGCGGCGACTACTACAAGATCGGCACCGAGGAACGGCGCGTATTCTTCCGTAACCTCGACCAGCCGAAGGACAACCTGCTCGGCGTGTTCATGTCGCGCTTCCTCGCGCCCGCGACGCTGGAAGGCACCGTCTTCCTGGTCCACGAACCGATCGACCAGGTCAAGGAGACACGCTCCGCGTGGATCTACAACTCCGGCCAGCGCCGCGTGCGCCGTGCGCCCGACCTCTCCTATGACAACGTCAACGACGGCACCGAGGGCCTGCGCACGACGGACCAGTTCGACGCTTTCAACGGCGCGCCCGACCGCTACGACTGGAAGCTCGTCGGCAAGAAGGAAATCTACGTTCCGTACAACGCCTACAAGCTGTCGGACAAGAAGCTCAAGTACAAGGAGGACATCATCCGCAAGAACACGCCGAATGCGGACCTGATGCGTTACGAGCTGCACCGGGTCTGGGAGGTCGAGGCGACCCTGAAGCCCGGCAGCAAGCACATCTATGGCAAACGCACGTTCTACCTCGACGAGGACAGCTGGACGGTGCTGTACGAGGATGCGTACGACAGCCGCAAGCAACTGTGGCGCGTGAGCATCCACCCGTTGATCCAGTTCTACGATGCCAAGGTGCCGTGGTACCGCGCCAACATCTGGCATGACCTCAACAACGGCAGCTACCTGCTGTCAAACCTCGACAATGAGATCAAGGCGCCCTGGAAGTTCGGCGAGAAGGCCGCCTGGGGCGACTTCCAGCCGGACTCGCTGCGCCGCATCGGCACGAAGTAGGTTCGCCACGAGGGCAGACGGCGTCCGGGTGGTCGTGCACCCGGACGCCAGCCTTGCGGGTTCAGCTGCCCGTGTCGCCCGGTGGCGTAGCGCTACTCGGCGCGCTGTCGTTCGCCTGCTGCGACTCGTACCACGCCTTGCACTCGCTGCGCGTGAGCTTCTCGTCGCCGTCGGGGTCGACTTCGGTGTCCGCGGAATTCGGATAGTAGGAGCCGCTGGACGATTTCTCGTCCACGTTGCTCCTTTCGGTGCCGACCACGGCGTTGCTCTTGGCCGTGGCGGCGTCGGGTTCGGCCTGGACGGCGGCGGCGTCCAGCAGAGCTGACATGGCGACAGCGAGTGTGATGGTCTTCATCATGGGGATATTCTCCGGTTGGTCTGCCACGGCAGATTGCACGAGTTCGCTTGCTGATCCTGTAAGCGGTGCCCCGTTTGCGGTGTAGGACGTACGCGCGCGAGGGCGTAGTCAGTGACTGGTAACCTCAGGTCCCCGCGTTTCGATCGCTGGCGCAGCGCCACGCTCGCGCCGTTCGCGCATCGGGCCTTTGCGCTGTTCTGGTGGGCCTCGCTCGCCTCCTCGTTCGGCAGCATGATCCAGACGGTGGGCGCGTCGTGGCTCATGGCCACGATCGCTCCGTCCCCGAACCAGGTGGCGCTCGTCCAGACGGCGAACGCACTGCCTTACTTTTTCCTGTCGCTCTTCGCCGGCGCGCTGGCCGACACGCGTGATCGCCGCTCGATCATGCTGGTCTCGCAGGTCCTGGCACTGCTCGCGTCCGTGGCGCTCGCGGTCGTCGCGCTGGCCGGAGGCATCACGCCGTGGCTGCTGCTCGGCCTCACGTTCCTGATCGGTTGCGGCGCCGCGATGTTCGCGCCGGCGTGGCAGGCATCGATCGGGGATCAGGTGCCGCGCGCGCAGATCGCGCCGGCCGTCATGGCCAACGCCGTCGGTTTCAACCTGGCCCGCAGCGTCGGGCCGGCGATCGGCGGCGTCATCGTGGCCGCGATCGGGGCCGCCGCGGCTTTCATCGTCAACGCTGTGTCTTACATCGGCATCATCGCCACCCTCCTCTGGTGGCGGCCGAAGCGGTTGCCGAGCGACCTCCCACCCGAACCCTTGGGAGCGGCGATGGCCGCCGGCCTGCGCTACGTCAGTCTCTCGCCGCATCTGCTGGCGATCCTGCTGCGCTGCGCCCTCTACACGATCCCGATCGCGGCCGTGCCGGCCCTGATGCCCATCGTGGCGCGCGACCTGCTCGGCGGCGGTGCGGCCACGTTCGGCCTCCTGCTGGGTGGCTTCGGCGTGGGCGCGATGCTTGGCGCACTGTCGAGCGCCACCCTGCGCCACCGGTTCAGCAGCGACACGCTGCTGCGGATATTGTCCGGGCTGGCCTGCGTCGCGATGATCGGCATCGGCCAGAGTCGCTGGGCCTCGGCGACGCTGCTCGCGCACGTGCTCGCCGGGTCCGTATGGACCTTGGCGTTCGCGAACTTCAACATCGCCGTGCAGCTGTCGTCGCCGCGTTGGGTGACCGGACGGATGCTGGCAACCTACCAGACGATCGCGTTCGCGAGCATGGCGCTCGGCAGCTGGTGGTGGGGCGAATTCGCCAGCGCGCTCGGCCTGCGCGAAGCGTTGACGACCGCCGGGTTCGCCTCGCTCGTGTCGCTGGCGGCTGCGCGCTGGCTGCCGATTGCCATGGAGCAGCTCGGCTCGCTGGACCCGCGGGTCCGGGTCGAGCTCGCCCCGCCCAGTGTCGAGATCCACGCGGCATCCGGACCGATCGTCGTCGTCATCGAGTACCGCGTGCCGCCAGAGAACGCCGTCGAGTTCGCGGCCGTCATCAACGAGATCGGTCGAATCCGACGACGCGACGGCGCTCGCGCCTGGTCGATCTGCCAGGACATCGATGCCATCGACCTGTGGATCGAGCGGTTCGAGAGTCCGACCTGGCTCGACTACCTGCGCTGGCGCACCCGACCGACCCAGTCGGACCAGGTCGTCCGCGAGCGCCTCGCGCGGCTGGTCGTCGGCGAGCACGGCAGCGTGCGGCGCCTCGTCGTGCGGCCGCCGGGCGCGCATCCACTCGGTGCGACGACAAGCTCGGAGACAGACGACTCGAGCGCCGAGCGCGGCGAGCATGGCCGCTGGTAAGGCCCACGGCCCGAGCCGGCCGCGCGATTGACGCGCTCTATACGAGTCATCGAAAACATCGACTTCCTGAATGGGTGGTGCATGCGCCACATTGCGCGGCGTTTATTGAACCTCTCGCCCATTAGGAGTCCTACCTATGCCTGACAAGACGTCACGCTTGGCGACCGCCGCAGCATTCGTCGCTGCAATGGCAGCCCTGGCCCCGGTCGCAACACCCTCCGCCGCGGAAGCGGCGGGCACGGTCATGTCGAACCGGGACTGGTGGCCTGAGCGGCTGGACCTGAGCCCGCTGCGCCAGCACTCGCCCACCTCCAACCCGATGGGCGACGACTTCAACTACGCCGAGGAATTCAAGAAGCTCGACCTCGAGGCCGTCAAGGCCGACCTCAAGGCGCTGATGACTTCCTCGCAACCGTGGTGGCCCGCCGACTACGGCCACTATGGACCGTTCTTCATCCGCATGGCCTGGCACAGCGCGGGCACCTACCGCGTGTACGACGGCCGAGGCGGCGCCGACGGCGGCCAGATCCGCTTCGAGCCGCTCAACAGCTGGCCCGACAACGTGAACCTCGACAAGGCCAAGCGCCTGCTGTGGCCGATCAAGCAGAAGTACGGCCAGCAGATCTCCTGGGCCGACCTGATGGTGCTCACCGGCAACGTGGCGCTCGAGTCCATGGGCTTCAAAACCTTCGGCTTCGCCGGCGGACGCGTCGACGACTGGGAGGCCGACAACACGTACTGGGGTCCCGAGGGCAAGTTCCTGGCGGACGAGCGCCACAGCGGCGATCGCGACCTGAAGCGTCCGCTGGCGGCGGTGCAGATGGGCCTCATCTACGTGAACCCGGAGGGCCCGAACGGCAAGCCCGACCCGCTGGCCGCGGCGCGTGACATCCGCGAGTCGTTCGGCCGCATGGCCATGAACGACGAGGAGACCGTCGCGCTGATCGCAGGCGGCCACACCTTCGGCAAGGCGCACGGCGCCCGCAAGCCCGATGACTGCGTGGGCAGGGAGCCCGCCGCGGCCGGCGTCGAGCAGCAGGGCCTCGGCTGGATGAACAAGTGCGGCACCGGCCAGGGCGCGGACACGATCACCAGCGGCCTCGAGGGCGCCTGGACCGCGAACCCGATCGCCTGGACGACGATGTACCTCGACTTCCTGATGGGCTTCGACTGGGTGCAGACGAAGAGCCCCGCGGGCGCGATCCAGTGGGTGCCGTCCGACGGCTCGGCCGCCAACCTGGTGCCGGACGCCCACGACCCGAACAAGCGGCACGCGCCGATCATGTTCACCACCGACCTCGCGCTGAAGTTCGACCCGGCGTACCGCGAGATCGTCGAGCGCTTCCGCAAGGACCCGCAGCTGTACGCCGATGCCTTCGCACGCGCCTGGTTCAAGCTGACCCACCGCGACCTCGGCCCCAGCTCGCGCTACCTCGGGCCCGACGCGCCCAAGGTGGAGCTGCTGTGGCAGGATCCGGTGCCCGCCGTCGACCATCCGCTCGTGAACGCCCAGGACGTGGCGCAGCTCAAGTCGAAGATCCTGGCCTCGGGCCTCACCGACCCCGAGCTGGTGCGGACGGCCTGGGCCTCGGCGGCCAGCTTCCGCGGCAGCGACATGCGTGGCGGTGCCAACGGCGCGCGCGTCCGCCTCGAGCCGCAGCGCAGCTGGGAAGTGAACAACCCGGCCGAGCTCGCCAAGGTGCTGAAGACCCTCGAGGGCGTCCAGGCGGAGTTCAACCGCGCGTCGGCCGGCGGCAAGAAGGTCTCGCTCGCCGATCTGATCGTCCTCGGCGGCGCGGCCGCGATCGAGCGGGCTGCGAAGCAGGGCGGCCACGACGTGCAGGTGCCGTTCACGCCGGGCCGTGCGGACGCGACCCAGGCGCAGACCGACGTGCAGTCGTTCGCGGCGCTCGAGCCGGCGGCCGACGGCTTCCGCAACTACTTCGGCAAGGCGAGCTGGGCCTCGCCGGCGGAGATGCTGGTGGACCGGGCGAACCTGCTGACCCTGACGGTGCCAGAGATGACCGCGCTGGTCGGCGCCCTGCGGGCCCTGAACGCCAACTCAGGACAGGCCGCCCACGGCGTGTTCACCGACCGGCCCGGCACGCTGAGCAACGACTTCTTCGTGAACCTGCTCGACATGTCCACGCAGTGGTCGAAGTCGGCCCAGGCCGAGGGCCTTTACGAAGGTCGCGACCGCGCCACGGGCAAGGTGAAGTGGACGGCCACCCCCGTCGACCTGGTGTTCGGCTCGAACTCCGAGCTGCGCGCAGTCGCGGAGGTCTACGCCGCCAACGACGGACGCGAGAAGTTCGTGAAGGACTTCGTCACGGCCTGGAACAAGGTCATGGAGCTCGACCGCTTCACGCCCTGATGCCACCAGAACGGCGGCGTCGAATGCGACGCCGCCGTTCTACCCTTCGCACGCGCCCGGTCACTCAGTACGTCGTCGTCCTGAAGATCGCACCGCTATATGGGGTCGGGACACTGCCCGGCCAGAAGTTCGTCGCGTTCGAAACGAACGTCGCCCATTCCGGCCCAGCCCAGGCATCGTGATTCCCGCGCGGCGCAAAGCTGGCGCCGTTGCCCTGCAGGCCCTGCTCGCCCACCGACAGCCGACCGGTCGTCGTGACGCAGCTCGTCGTGTCGTGGCAGACACCACGCATGAACACGTCCTCGACACCGTTGGTGTCATCCGGCACCACGCCGTCGGCAGCCGTTACGAACATCACGACCTCGCCGTCCCAGCGCATGTGGCCCGGCTGCCCCGAGGGCTGGCCGACGATCTGCTGCCCCGTGCTGGTCAGCGAGACCCGCTGCGTCGACGGCACGCAGCCCGGGCGCCCGCGGCAGGTGTCGCGCATGAACACGTCCGCGACGCCGTTGGTATCACCCGCGACCAGGTTCGTGGCACTCGATGCGAACACCACGAAGCGGCCGTGATAGTCGTAGCCCGACATGCTGCCCATCGGCAGACCGACGAGCGGCTCGGAGCTGGCGCCATTGGCCTCGGCACCGTCGCTGCCCAGCGAGATTCGCTCGGTCGACGGCGTGCAGGCGGATTCCGCCCCGATGCACGTGTCCCTCATGAACACGTCCACGGCACTGTTCGAATCACCCGCGACGAGGTTGGTCGCGACAGACGTGAACGCCACGTAGCGACCCGTGAACACGGGCGAACCACTGGTGCCATTGGCATCAACGCCACCGGACGCCACCGAGATGCGTCGCGTCCCCGGCGTGCATCCACTGGTCGCACTCGGACACACGTCGCGCAGGAACACGTCCACCACTCCGTTCGCGTCACCGCTGACGATGCTCGGATCGGCACTGACGAACACCACGTGGCCGCCATCGACACCGATGGCAGGTGCGCTCGCCGCCGCGGTCGACTGCGTACCGTCATTGCGCAGCGAGACCCGGACCGTGACAGGCGTGCAGCCTCCGACCGCGCCGAACCTGTCGTCGAGGCACGTGTCCCTCAGGAACACATCGTCGACGCCATTCGTGTCGCCCGCGACGAGGTTGGTCGCCGAGGACACATAAGCCACGTAGCGCCCGTCGAAGCTGACCGCCAGCGACCCGGCTGGGCTCGCCACCGTCGAGCCGCTGTCGCCATCCGCCTGCGATCCGTCCGGCGCCACGGAGATCCGTGTCGTTTTCGGCGTGCAGCCGTCCAGCAGGTCGCGCGTCCAGTAGTCCATGCAGGTGTCGCGTACGAAAACGTCCCAGGCGCCGTTTGTATCGTCCGGCACCAGGTTCGACGCCTTCGATGCGAACACGGCGTGGCGACCCATGAACGACAGGCCACCATTGACACTCGGTCCGTTCGGCGGGGAACCGTCCGGCGCCACCGTGATCGGCACCGGAACACCGGGCATCGGCGGTGTCGTGACGACGAAGATCAGCGCATTGCTGGTCCCAACCGTCGGTGCCGGATTCGTCACCGTGACCGGCACACTGACAGGATCAACGACGTCCACCACCGCAATCGCGGCCTGCACTTGCGTCGTGCTGACGAAGGTCGTGGCGCGATTCGTGCCATTCCACTGCACGGTCGCGCCCTGCACGAATCCCGTGCCGGTCACGATCAGGTCGAACGCCGCACTACCGGCGACCACCTTGGCTGGGCTCAGCGAGGTGACGACCGGCACAGGGTTGCCTGGCGCAGGGTTGTCGATCGTGAACGCGACCGGCGACGACGTCCCGCCACCCGGCGTCGGGCTCACGACCGTGACCTGGGCCGTGCCCGCGCTGGCAATGTCGCTCGCGGGAATGGCCGCCGTCAGCTGGGTTCCGCTGACGAACGTCGTCGTACGTGTGGCGCCGTTCCAGTGCACCACGGAACCCAGAACGAAACCCGTGCCATTGGTCGTAAGCGTGAACCCCGCGCCGCCGGCCACTGCCGCGGTCGGTGACACGGAGGTCAGGACGGGCACGGGATTCTTCGACTTCTTGCCGTCATCGTCGCCACAGCCGGCGACGACACCGAGGATGGAAACGAGAAGTACTAAGAAGAACCAGTTGATCCAATGCCGCGGTGGATACGCGCGCGACTTTCCCGACATAGGCCCTCCTTGGCGAGGGCTCGCGCGGCGACACAGACGCCGGCGCAGCCCGCGTCTTACATCGAAAACGATCCGCCTTCTGGCGACAGACCTCAATCAGAGGAAATCGCTAGCCGGTCAGCCATGACGTCCCTCCCGATCCCGCGCAGGCAACGGCCAGGCCTTGCTTTGACCCGCACGTCGGCGCGGTGTAGCGTTCCTCCCACCAGCAACGGCCGGTCAAACGCCATGTCCACGAGACTCGACTACTCGAAACTCAGCTTGATGGACGCCCTCGATCTTGCCTCACTGATTGAGCTCGAAGCGAAGAAACGCTACACGGAGTTCGCCGAATCACTCGGCAGCCGCGGTGTCGACGACGCCGGCGCCGTATTCCGCTCGATGGCCATCAACGAGAACAAGCACTGTGAGGAGATCGCCGAGCGGCGCCTCGCCCTGTTTGGCGACCAGCGGGCCAGGGTCACGCTGAACGACATCTTCGATGTCGAGGCTCCTTCCAGCGGTGATGTCCGCTGGAACATGTCTGCGCTCAAGGCGTACCAGCTCGCGTTGTATTCGGAACAGAAGGCTTTCGCGTTCTACGACGAGGCCCTCGACTACGTGGACCAGCCGGACGTCAAGGCGCTGTTCGAGGAACTGCGCGAAGAAGAGGCCGAGCACGTCAGCATGCTCGTGAAGATCATCGCGAAATTGCCGCCGTCGGCTGAGATCGAACTCGAGGACGAGGATTACGATCCCAACCGGCCGGCCCGCGACAGCTTCGAGGTCTAGCTGACGGCATCACCTCGCGCGGCGCTCGCCGTTGCTCGTTCAGATCTCGCGGCGCCGCGCAAACCCGGCAATATGTTCGCCTGCACGAAACGCCAGTGCCTGGATGGTCATGGTCGGCTGGCCGCGCCCGGAGGTCACGAAGCTCGACCCGTCGCAGACGAACAGGTTCGGGATGTCGTGCGTGCGGTGATACCGGTCCACGACCGAGGTCCTCGGGTCGTTGCCCATGCGGCAGGTGCCGAGCAGGTGCGGGCTGCCGACGCGCACTACGGTGCAGGTCGTCGCGCTGCCGATCCCCGGCGCACTGGTCGAGATCGAGGCGATTGCTGCGCGAAAGGCCGCACCACGTCCCTGAAGCCGGCGGACAGGTCCCCTCAGTCGACTTCGTGCGCCGTCAGGAACATCGCTTTCTCGAGCGCGGTGAAGAAGTCCTGATAAGGCTTCGGATCGACCACGGCATGGTCGTCGATCTGAGCGTTCGCCCGTACGATCAGTTGGGAACTGCCGCGGGGCCGCACGATGACGGTGATGCGCATCTGATACCCGGAAAGCTTGGTGGCGCTCACTGCGCCGAGGTCGAGGTCTGCCTTGTCCAGCACGAAGCTGAGATCCTGCAGCGTCGCGATCACCGACCGCAGCGTCTGCTCCTTGTCGATCGTGTCGAAGGCCCGCTCCTGGTAGCTGCGCAACTGCACGGCGCTCTGCTCCGTCTTCATGACCTGATCGAGCGAAGAGGCGCACCCGAACAGCAGGGCTGCGCTCAGCATGACCAACAGACGATATCGAACGCGCATCAGATGGCCTGCAACTCAAGGAAGATGCTCTTCGACAGACGATCGAAGAATTTCTGATAGACCTTGGGGTCCTCGATCGACTCGGTGTGGGAGAGTTCACCTTCGCTGTCCCAGACCAGTCGTTGGATCGTGATGCGGATGACCTGCGCATCCTGGCGGCGCTGACCGGACGAGTCGAGGGCGGGCCGCGTCACGACGGAAATCCGGATCTTCTGCGTGACGTCGTAGACGATGTCCTCACCGTCCTCATCATCGTCGTCGTCAAAGTGGTCGCCAAACAGCGCACTGAACATCGCGTCGAGAGCAGCTTCGACCAGGGAGTCGACGAGCAGGTCCTCGGCAGCGTCGCCCAGATCCAGCGCTGAACGGTCCTTGGACGCGACGATGACGCCGAGTCGCGTCTCGCTTTCATCTATGTTGAAGCCGAGGTCCTGCAGCACGCCGGCCGAGGCTGCCAGCAGCGCGTTCTCTTCGATTCCTTCGATCCTCCGCGTTTGCAGCTGCCGAAGTTTCAGCGACTCGGGCGACAACTCCATTGATTGGTCGGGGACCGTGCTGCAACCTGCAGCGAGCAGGAAGCACAGCGCCACGAGCCCCGCGCGTCTCCACCCGACCCGGCTGGATTTCGGTGCGCGCATGTCACCGTCTCAGAAGCTGGACGTGTGGTACGCGAAGTCCCTGACCTTCTTCGCCTCGTCGAACTTGATGATCACCGTCAGGGTCTTCTGCGACGTCGACGCCGCACCCGTCGATCGGCCCGCGTTGCTGCCGGCGCCACCGAGGACGTCTGCGCCGCCCCCAAAGATCAGCGCAGCGACGCCACCGCTGCTGGTGGAATAAGCCACGTCGGTCGAGAACTTGTCGTAGATCCACACCTCGCGCCGCAGCTCGTCGGTGCTGACGATATTGGGCGAACCGAGGACTTGCGCCACTTCGGCGCCGGACATTCCGACCCTGATTTCCTTCTGGACCGTGCCGACGGTGACCCGGTCGGCCGTCGGATTGGCGACATCGGCGCGATGCTCCGATGCAGACATGCAGCCCGCGATGGCGGCCAGTGCGATGCCAGCGGTCACGAGCCCTGTGAACCGCGTACACATTGTCGTTACCCTCGATCCGATTGTGGAAGTCTCCGATTGGACGACATCAGCCTACTCTCGCTGCCGCACTGCCTGTTTACGTAACAACCGATAGGCGTCTGCACCGAGAATCATTCGCTCGGCAGGCTGGACTCTGGCGGCACCGGCAAAGGCGTGCGCAAGCGGTCGAGCAAGGCCGTTCGACGGTCATAGGTTTGCCGATCCGGGCTCTCGGTCGCCGCCATCAACGGTTCGAGCACCTCCAGCATCTGCAGGTCCGACATTCCAGGCTCGGCGGTCGCGGCAGCCGGACAGCCACGGGCACGCTTGAGCTGCAACAACCGGAGGATGCGATGGTCAGCCGCATTCAGCACGGCGTGACCACCATCGTTCAGGTAGACGGGACCACCCGCACCCAAGGACAGCGGAATCATCAGGAAATTGCCTGCGTACCGCGCAGCCTTGTGGCCACTGGTTTCCAGCTCTCCCCCGTCATCGCGGATGACCCAACGCACCGTGTCGATCTTCAGAATCGCCGCGTCCAGCTGGCTGCAGTCGTAGCTCGAGTACTCGGGCCGGACGGCCTCGGCCGGCTGCTGGATCATGGGACGGTAGGCGCAGCCGAAGGGAGCGTTGCAGGCCTCGAGCATGGCGATCTCTGCATAAGTCAACTCGACACCGATGCCCGGCGGGCGCTTTTCCTTCAGGTTCGGTTCGGTCGTGACGCCGACGATGCGATCCTCCTGGACCGTCTGGACCTTCAAGGTCAGGCGCTCGCGGTTCGTCGTGACGACGCGGATCTCATCGCCGCTGCTGATGTTCAGCTGGCGCGCTTCACTCGGCGTATCGGGCGTGTACGACTGAGTCGCACAGGCGGTGCAGATGCAGGCGACCGCCAATAGCATCAGGCTCGAACTGAGCCGCATGGGTGTCCTACCCGGCCTCGCTGGCCCGCTCTCCTCGGGTCTTGCGATTGAGCTTGCTCTCGGCAATCAGCCGAGACAATTCGCGGTTGTGCCTAATCCAACCGCGACAGACGCGATCAGGCCGATGGCAGGTCGCCGGATGCGATCAGCGCGGCCCGGGTCGCCGCGACGAAGGGCTCGATGGTGTTGGGGAACAGCTCGGCGAGCGGCGTGCCTTTGAACTCCGGCAGGAACGTGCCGTTCCAGTTCGCCCAGAGCGACATGCCCTCGGGACCCTCGGTGCAAAGCACGCCGATGGCCATGATTTCCTTGACCGGCCCAGGCGGCTGCCGCTCATAGGCCACCTTCCACTCGGCGGCGCCGAGGTAGTGCCTCGCGACCTTACGCCCGAGCAGTTGCTCGCGGACCGCAAGCAGTTCGTTCCACGAGCAGTAGGCCGTCGCAGCAACGGGACAGATCGCGTTCCGCGACAGCGGGTGGGCCAGCACGTGCGGGATGATGCGCCCCACATCGCGGCCACTGGACCACGACACCTTCTGCTCGCCGTCACCCATCACAGCCACGGGCTCGAGCAGGTAGTACTCGGGCCACAGTCCAGCCGGAATGATCGTGAAGTCGAGGCCGGCCAGCTCGATCACCCTGCGGATGAACGCCTTCTGGCGAGCCATCGCGCGGTGCACCGTGTCGGTTGGCCAGAACTGCTCGAACTCGTAGATAGCCCCGAACTCCGAGGGCACGAAGCGCTCGACTCCAGCCTCGCGTGCGGCAAAGATCAGCGGGTATTGCGACTCCGTCGCCGAGTACGGCACGCAGGAGACAATGTAGTCCGTGCCGCGAAGCGCCGGAATCAGCGCGGCGTGATCGGTCACGTCGACCGACTTCACCTCCACGCCGTGACTGGTCCATTGCGCGTAGCGCCGGCGCTTTTCGTCCGCGCTGTGCGCAGGACCCATCGACGTCTTCTCCTGCTGGCCACCCTTGCGTGCCAGTACCTGGACGTCGAAGTGCTGCTGCCGGATCAATTCGTCAACGCACGCGCTGCCGGCGGTGCCGGTGGCGCCGAAGACGGTCACCGTCTTGCGTGTCATGCTCTATCTCCTGCCGTCGGTCGGCGTTCGCTTCAGGTGTGCGCCGAACAGTCCCGCGAACACCAGGTCGGCCGTCACCAGCGCGGCCAGCATGGCCGTCGCGTCGCCGGCCAGGAAGTGGCCGTAGATCACCGCCACGAAGCACAGTTTCGCCACCATGCCGAGCACGATGTATTCGCGGAACCTGCGCGGATCCTGCGCGACGCGCCAGTATGCGTAGCCGAAGACCAGCACGATCAGCGCGACGAGGTGCACCCAGACGGTGGGTTGCGGTGGCAGACCGAGCCACGGCGCGAGCGCGCCATAGGCGAGCAGCATCGCCAAGCCGACGACCGCGTTGAAGATCGCAGCCACGCCGAACAGCGCTCTCGCGTTCAAGCAGGTCTCCGCTACAGCAGCTCTGGATTGATCAGCAGGCTGCCGCCCTTCATCGCCAGCACTTCGTTGCAGCCGTCGGCGATCAGCATCGCCCGGGCGTCGCGCAGCAGTTTCTCCATGGGGTACTCGAGCGACATGCCGTTGCCGCCGAAGATCTGCAGGGCCTCGCTGGCCACCTCGAACGCAGTCTGCGTCGCGTGCACCTTCGCAGCTGCAGAGCCCTGCAGGGCCGGCAGCGGTGCGGTCGCGTTGTAGGTTGCGACCCGGCGCACCAGCGCCCGCGCGGCTTCGACCTTGCGGAACATGTGGAACAGGCGATGCTGCACTTGCTGGTGCTGCGCGATCTTCCGGCCGCCGGCCCTGCGCGTGTGCACGTAAGCCAAAGCATGCTCGTAAGCGGCGCGGGCGATCCCGACGGCCGTGCAGGCCACGTGGACATTGGCCTCGGCCAGCGTGTGATAGACCATGTCCGCATAGTCGTCCGGGCCGGCGATGATGTTCGAGGACGGCACCACGACATTCTCGAAGTACAGCTCGCCCTGGTTGAGACCGCGGAGGCCGAGCTTTTCGAGCGGTTTGCCGCGGGTCACGCCGGGAAGGTCCAACGGCACGATGATGACCAATCCGGGCCGAGTCTTGCCGTCGATCTCGGCGTGCGCATACAGCGCGCAGACTTGAGCAGTCATGGCCCCTGAAACCCACGCGGCCTTCTGGCCGTTGATGACGACCTGGTCGCCATCGATGCGGGCGACGCAGTTCGGCCGGCCATAGTCGCCGTCGGCGGCCTGCAGCGATCCGTGCGCGTCGAGCATGTCGCTGCCGTGATCCGGCTCGGTGATGCCCCAGCAGCCGAGCTTGCCGTCGCAGTACGCGACCAGGTCCATCCGCCCCGCAATCGCGGCATACATCCCGGGGAAGTTGTTGACCAGGATGGCGCCGGCGAGCCCCGCGTCACCCCACGCCAGCTCCTCGCTCGCGATCATCATGAGCCGCGCGCGCTCGAGCGCCGGCAGCTCCAGCAGCGTGGTCATCGTGAGCCCCAGCCCGGCCGATTCCTGCAGCACCTTCCACAGTTCCGAATCCGGTGCGATCAGCGCTGCCGCACTCAACCGGTCGAGCCTGGCTCCCGCCGGCCGCATCACGTGCTCTGCGAAACGGTGCGCGGCATCCTGGACCGACCGCTCCATCTCGGACAGGGGCTCTTCCAGCCCGGTCAGCGGAAAGTCGATGTGTGTCGCCGGGCTGATCGTCATGGTCGGTGGCTCCAGTCACGTTGATGGACATTCGCGGCCGCGGTATCGAAGGCCTGCAGCAGGAAGCGCTCCTGCGGCTTCTCGGAGGCGGTCTTCGGAATCTCGTCGACGACCTGCACGAAGCGCGGCACGCTGTTGGCGTCGAGCCGGGCCCGGCAGGCCGCGAACACGACCCGTGGGTCGAACTGATCGCGGTTGGTTGGCACGACGGCGGCCACCACTTCCTTCTCGCCCGGCGCCATCCCGGGCATCGGTACGCCATAGACGAAGACGTCGGCGACAGCGTCGACCTCGGCAATGGTCTTCTCGACGAAGGCCGTGTTGACGAAGTCCCCGTTGCGGCGGATGCCGCCACCGATCCGGTAGTCGAAGAAGAGCCACCCGTTCTCGTCGAGGTGCCCGATGTCGCCCATGCGCAGCCAGCCGCCCGCGATCTTGCGGGCGCTCGCGTCGGGATTCTTGAGATAGCGGACCGTCGGTGCCGACCCATCCGCATTGCGAAAGCAGATCTCCCCCGCCTCGCCGGGCGCGCAGCGCTCGCCTGCCTCGTCCAGGACCGCCAGCTCGAGGTTGGGTGGTGCCTTGCCGCAGCTGCCGACGGGTCCGGCGTTGGCGATGTTGAACGTCAGGCCGCCCTCGGCGGCGCCGTAGAACTCGCTGATCGTCACGTCGAACCGGCGTGCGAAGTCTTCCCAGATCACGGCGGGCATGCCGGCGCTCAAGACCATGCGCACGGGATTGTCGCGATCATCGCTGCGCGGCGGTTCGGCGTAGATCGCGGTCGTCATGCCGCCCAGCAGGTTGAACATCGTGCAACCGTAGTGGCGCGTGATGTCCCAGAGCCGCGACTTCGTGAAGCGACGGCTGATCACGGCGCGCAGGCCCATCACCAGCGCGATGCCTAGCGTGATCACCTGCGCGTTGGCGTGCGTCATCGACAGGCCCGTGTAGGGGCGATCCTCGCGGGTGAGCCCGAGGATCGCACCGACGACGCCACCGGTCATGAACTTGGCGTGGGAAGTGAGGATGGCCTTCGGGTCGCCGGTGGTTCCCGACGTGTAGAGGAGCTGCATCGTGGCTTCGGGATCCGTGCTGGCCACCTCGAGCAGCGGACTGGGCAGATCGGCACCCAAGTCCTTCAATGGCAGGATCCAGCGGTCCGCACGCTCGCCCCAGACCCGGCGGACCTCGTCGAGTGCGCCGTCGGCGACCACCGCGCCCCTGCATTCCGCGAAATCCAGCATGTAGGCGAGCTTGTCGCCTCGCGTGCGGGGATCGATCGGCACGAAGATCGTGCCGAGGATCGAAGAAGCCACCATCAGGTCGACGAACTCGGGATGGTTGTCCATCACCATCGCAAAGGTGTCGCCCGCCTGCATGCCGAGCGCTTTCAGCTGCGCAGCCATGCGCTGGCCGTTCTGCCAGAGCTGGGCGTAGGTTCGGGTCTCGTCGACGAACTGACCGTCCGCGGCGATGTCCACGAACGTCAGCACATCGCGGTCCGGCTCGGACGCGGCTCGAGCGCGAATCAGGTTCGCGAGGATCTGCGGGTTGCCCGTCACGGATTCAGTCCTCGCGGCCCAGGATGCTGACGACCGTGGCTGCCGCGTCGGTGCCGATCAGGCCGCCGCCGTTGTGCGCGAGACCGATGCGGGCGCCGGGCACCAGACGGGCCCCGGAGCGACCCCACAGTTGCTCGGTGAGCTCGACGATCTGTGCCGCGCCGGTCGCCCCGACCGGATGGCCCTTCCGCAGCAGCCCCCCCGATGCGTTAACCGGAATCCGACCGCCCAGCGCGGTCACGCCGTCTTCCACCAGTCGCCCGCCGCCACCCTTGTCGCAGAGGCCGAGGTACTCGTAGGCGACGATCTCGGACATTGCGGACGCATCGTGCACTTCCGCGAGGCTCAGGTCCTTTGGACCCAGGCTGGCCGCTTCGTAGGCCTCATTCACTGCAACGGCACCCACGGAGCGGTCGTCGGCGGAGGCGTCGAAACCCGAAACCAGCGCCGACGACAGCACGCGAACGCGCCGCGACAAGCCGAGGGCCCGTGCTTTCCGTTCGCTGACCACCACGACGGCGGCGGCACCATCGCCGATGGGCGAGCACATCGGCAACGTCAGCGGCCAGACGATCTCGCGAGCGGCGAGCACTTCGTCGACGGTCATCGCCGTCTGGAACTGCGCCCGCGGATTGAGCGCGCCAGCCCGCGAGTTCTTGGCCGTGACGGCCGCCATCTGCTCGCGCGTCGTGCCGTACTTGCGCATGTGCGCCTTGCTCATGCAGGCGTAGATGTCCATGAACACGCTGCGCGACTTGTCGTCGAACTGGACGTCCACCTCCTCGCCGGCTTCGGCCGCGAGCAACTGCAACGCACCCTTGAGGCCGTCGGGATTTTCGGTGTCGACCGCACCGTCGAAGGCCAGGAAGCTCTTCATCTTGTCCACGTTGAAGAGCTTCTCGAAGCCGCACACCAGCACCACGTCGTAGGCGCCGAACGTGACCATGGCGCAGGCCTGGTGGAAGGCAGTGGACGACGTCGCGCAGGCATTCTCGACGTTGACGACGGGGATCCTGCCGATGCCCATCTCGCGCAGCACCACCTGGCCGCGAATCATCTCCTGGCCCTGCAGCACGCCCGCTGCGGCATTGCCCATGTAGGCGGCCTGGATTTCGCTCGCAGCAATCCCGCTGTCGGCGAGCGCTTCGCGAATCGCCTCGCCGGCCAGATGCTTGAGCTTGACGTCGAGGTGCTTGCCGAACCGGGTCATGCCGACGCCGGCGATGTACGCATGCATTTTCATCGGGCGGTTCCTGCAGGTCAGTGCGGCAGGCTGCAATAGCCGAGCTTGTGGAATGCGCCCAGCAGCTCGCGGTGACCGAAGGCCTGGGCTGCGGACTGGAAACCGGTCTTCTTGAGCTGCCCCTTGAGCAGTCGCTCCGCCGCCTCGGCGCCAATTTCGCCGGTCCAGCTGTAGGGCGCCGACAGGTTCATCACGAACTGGGTGGTGACCTGGCGGCCCTGGCCGCCGCAGACGATGACGGAGCGCTGCACGTCCACGTGGTCCTTGGGCGGCTCTCCCGTCGCCATCTGGTCACCGACGGCGTTGGTCCAGGCTTCCCGCTGGGCTTGCGGCAGTTGCGCCGCTTGGCTGTTGAATGCCTGCACGGCCCCGAGGATCGGGTCGACCAAGTGCTCGCCGATGGCGGTCAACACCCGGCAATTGCGCACGCGCGGGTCTTGCTTGAACCAGACCGGCTCGCAGGCCCCGCCCCAGGGCAGCGCCCTCATCGTGGTTGCCCGATAGGGCACGTGCACGTCATACGCCTTGTCGTTGGGCCAGGCCTTGTACTCACCCTGCTCGAGGTAATACTGCGACACGTCGTTGCAGACCATGCGCAGGAAGGACTTGGTCGAGGCTTCCGAAGGGAGGCCGTTGTCGATCTGGTACAGCAGGTCGATGCTATCGACGCCGGCGGTTTCGAGCACGACTTCTGCGGCCAGCGCACCGGCGGCCCACATGTAGGAATTGGCCGGGCAGAGCAGCAAGCCCTTGTCGGCGAACGCCTGGCCGAATTTGTCGGCGATCGCGATCACCCAGTCCTGCTCGCCGGTCGTGTCGAGGTAGTGGCAGCCCGCCGCCAGCGCCGCCTCGACGACCGGCCACGCGACCTGCATGAAGGGACCGGCGACGTTGATCACGACATCGACCTTCGAGAACAGCGGCACCAGCTCGTCCACGGTGTTGCTTGCAACGACGATCTCGGCGTCGACCGGACCGCCATGCCGTTGCCTGACCACGTCCAGGGCCGCGTCCAGCCGGTCGCGACTGCGGCCTGCAAAATAGAAAGGGATGCCGCGCTGCGCCAGGCACTCGGCGATCAGCTTGCCGGTATAGCCGCTCGCGCCGTAAATCAGCACCTTGCGTTGCTGGGTCATGTCTCTGGTTCTCCGTGGTGGCCCGCGGCGAAGCATCGGTCCCCGTGCCCCCCGGCTGAATGGGAGATGCGGCCGTGCGCTTGTGAAAATCGGCCACGCTGAATACAGTGCGAATCGGGATGCGCACCCAGAGTCCACCGTTGCATTCGATCGCGGGCCTGGGGCCGGCGTTGCGGGTCATGGCCTCCGAGGGCCATTCCGTGCAGCAGTGCCTGAAAGGCACGGGCATCCTGACGAGCCAGCTCGACGATCCGCACCAGACGATCACGCTGCGCCAGGAGATCCGTTTCCATCGCAACCTGATCGAGCTCAGCGGCGATCCGACGATCGGCCTGCGGATCGGCTCCGCTTACCTGCCGCAGAGGTACGGGTTGCTCGGGTACGCCGTGCTGAGCGCGGCCACGCTGCGCGACGCGCTGGTCATCGCGACCAATTTCGGCGACCTCTCGTACACGTGGTTCGGATTGCGCCTCGCGGTGGCCGGCCGGACCGCGACGTTCTCGTTCCACGATCGCTTCGACATCGACGCGGACGTGCTGGACTTCCTGTACGACCGCGATTGCGCGGCTGCGCTGGTGGACCTGTCCGAGACCGTGGGACAGCCCCTCGCGCTGGACAAGGTGACGCTGCCGCACGACGGCCACGGCCGGCAGGCCGTCTACCGCAAGTTCTTTCGCTGCCCCGTCGTATTCGGCAGCACGCCGGCGCGCATCGAGCTCGCGACGAAGCTCCTCGAAACGCCGTTACCACACCGGGATGCCGCCGCTTCGGACCAGTTGCAGCAACAGTGCCAGCTGCTGCTGGCGAAGCTCAGCCGGCAGAGCGGGCTGGTCGACGATGTCCGGCGCGTGCTGCTCGCGCGGCCGGGGCTCTTTCCCACCATCGAACGGGTCGCCGAGAAGCTCGATGTGTCGGCGCGAACGCTGCGCCGCCGCCTGGCCGACGAAAACACCAGCTTCCAGCGCGTGCTGGACGAGGTGCGCTTCGGCCTGGCGACGGAATACCTGGTCGAGACGCCACTGCCCGTCCAGGAGGTTGCGTCGTTGCTCGGCTACAGCGACCCCGGCAACTTCACGCACGCATTCAAGCGCTGGGCCGGAACGTCGCCCAGCGACTTTCGGCTCGCGAGGGGACCCACCGGCAGCGCGGGACGCAGCTCGACCTAGGCCAAAGCGCTGGCCGGCGCTTCCGCGATCGCCTGCAGCGCATCGCCGGCGCTCGTCGGCTTCGTCAGCGCCAGGTCGCCCAGCGACACGATGCCCACGAGCCGCTTGGTGCGATCCAGCACCGGCAGGCGCCGCACCTGGACGTCGCCCATGACGGTGGCTACGTCACGGACGGATTCGTCTTCGTACACGTACTTGATCTCCGCGGACATGATTTCTCGAACCGTGCTTTCCCGCGGTATCAGGCCCCGCGCGACGGCACGAATCGCGATGTCGCGATCGGTCACCATGCCGACCAGTCGATCGTTCTCGGCGACGGGCAGGCTGCCGAAGTCCTGCTCCTCCATCAACCGGGCGGCCGACTCGAGGGTGTCGTCCGGGGAGACGATCCTGACGTCGCGGGTCATGACTTCGCTGATGATCATTGCCTGGCTCCTTGTCTCGTGGTGTGCGTCAACGACGACAAAGGTACAGCGCGTCCACGCAGCCTCCCCTCCGCGCCTGTCCTGAATCGACGTAGGAGAGTTCCTGTGCGACCGTGCGTCGCTGTAGGACGCCGCCTACAGCAAACCGCTGCGATGTGCGGCTGACGGATCCGGCAGCGCACGTAGACTCGGGCAATGCCCACTGCAGTTCCGAACGCACGCGACTGGGGACGACTGAGCCAGCAGTCGCTGGTCGTGATTGCCATCGTGCTCGTCATCGGCGCGCTGCACCTGGCGAAGTCCGCCGTCGTGCCGATCCTGTTCGCGGTCTTCCTGGCGATGCTGCTTTCGCCTGCCGTTGCGCTGGTGCGCCGCCTCGGCGTGCCTCGGGCCATCGCGGCCGGGATCGTCGTCATTTCGCTGGTTGCCGTCGTCGGCTTGGGAGTCAATGCGACCTGGCGGCCCGCCCGAGGCTGGCTGGACGCGGCTCCGCAAACCATGCGCACGCTGGAGCGCAAACTGCGCCCGGTCACTCGCTTCATTGCCAAGGTCGAGTCGGTGTCCGAGCAGGCCGAGCGCGTCACGGATCCCGGCGCGACCAAGAGTGGCTCGACGGCGCCCGCGACCACGGCCGACAAGAAATCGACGATTGCGAATACACAGGAGTGGCTGATCGCGATCCTGACCACGCTGATGGTGACGTATTTCCTGCTGGCGGCCGGCCCCTCGCTGCTGGTGAAAATCGAATCCACCCCGGCGTCGCGGAAACCGAACACTCGACTGCTGCGCGTAGCGACGGCGATCAGCGACGACCTGAGCCGCTACTTCGCCACGGTGACCTTGATCAACCTGATGCTCGGCATCGCGACGACCGTGACGATGTATTGGCTCGGCATGCCCAATCCGTTGCTCTGGGGTATCGTCGCATTCGTCCTCAATTACGTTCCCTACGCAGGCTCGGCCGCGACACTGGCGCTGCTCACCGTCGTCGCCGTAGTGTCGCTCGACAGCCTGGGCATGGTCCTCGCCGTGGCGAGCTGCTATCTCGTCCTGACCACCGTCGAGGGCCAGGTCGTCCAGCCGATCCTGGTCGGCCGGCGCCTGGACGTCAGCCCGCTGGTGGTGTTCCTGAGCCTGTGGTTCGGCGGCTGGTTGTGGGGCATTGCCGGCGTGGCGCTCGCCGTGCCACTGCTCGTGGCGGCCAAGGCGCTTCGATTGGAACTCGGCGCATCCGAACCGACCGAAGCCGCAGTGCCGGATGGCCGCGAATCGACCGTACGGTCTCGAGCGGCTGAGTTGCTGGCGGTGCGATGTAGGACAAACGCCGACATATGGAGACGGAGTTACTGAACGCGATCAGCGCTGCCGCCTACGCCCCGACGACCGCGAAGCTGTTACAAAGACGGCATGCGGGCGTGGCAATATTTCCCGGAAGACGGAGGCACTCTGCGATGACTCGTGTATTGATCGCCGACGACCACGCGCTGTTCCGCGCCGGGCTGCGCCAGTTTCTCGTCGATTCGCTGCCGTCGGCCGAGATCGGTGAAGCTTCGTCCGGGAACGAAGCACTGACCTGCCTGCAGCAGAAGAGCTGGGACCTGCTCGTCCTCGACATCAACATGCCCGAGCGTAGCGGACTCGACATCCTGCGGCACGTGAAGTCGGGGCACCCGGCCACCCGCGTGCTGGTGCTCTCCGGCTACCCGGAGCGCCAGTACGCACTGAACGTCCTGCGGGCCGGAGCGTCGGGTTATATCGCGAAAGACGCAGAACCCGAGGATCTCCTCAAGGCCGTGCGCGTGGTACTGCAGGGCCGCCGCTACGTCAGCGAAAGCCTGGCGGAGTTGCTGCTGCTCGACATGGACCTCGCCGACAAGCCGCTGCACACGCTGCTGTCCGACCGCGAGTTCCAGATCTTCGGCAAGCTGGCTGCAGGACAAGGGGTCTCGGAGATCGGTCGCGAGCTGTGCCTCTCCGTCAAGACCGTCAGCACCTACCGGACGCGCATCCTGGAAAAGATGCGCATGAAAAGCAATGCGGACCTGACCAGTTATGCGTTACGAAACGAAATCATCCAATAGTCACACCGGTGAACGAGGCTCGATCAACGTCCCCGCGAAACTGCGCGTGCTGCTGGTGGAGGACTCGCCCGTGATCTGCGGGCTGATCGCGGAGATCATCAACAACGTGCCGGGCGTCACGGTCGCCGAGAGCGTCGGATCCGAGAGCGACGCCATCGAGGCCGTGGGTCGCCTCGACGTGGACGTCGTGATCCTCGACCTGCAGCTGCGCAAGGGCACGGGCTTCGGCGTGCTGCGGGCCATTGCTGGTTTACCGCGGAAACCCATCGTCGTGGTGCTCACCAACTTCGCACTCGGCACCTACCGGGAAGCCGCGCTCTCGCTGGGCGCTCGAGAGTTCCTGGACAAGTCGCGCGACTACGACCGGCTACCAGGCATCCTCACGGACATCGCAGCAGCGCGATCTGGGTGACACTCACGCAGCGGATCCTGGCCCCGCCGCCGCTGCCACCAACGCGTACGTCCCCGAATCGTCCGCATCGCCTCCCGCCGTCGCCGTCACGCTTTCCAGCGGCACCGTGACTTGGACCGTCGTGCCGCGGCCCGGCCCCGATGAGACGTCGAGCCGCCCCCCGAGCACGTTGATGCGGTGACGCATTCCGGCGATGCCGTGTGATCGAGGCCGTGTGAGATCGGTCGGCGCGGCGCCGACGCCGTCGTCGCGGACCGTCAGGATGATTTCCCGGTTCGAGACCTCGAGAGTGATGTCGACGTTGCTCGCCTTGGCGTGCTTTGCCACGTTGGCGAGGGCTTCCTGGACGACCCGAAACAGCGCGATCGCCCCCGCCCGATTGAGCTGCGGCTCCTCGTCCGGATAGTTCTCGGTGCAGCGCAGGTTGGCACGCTTGCAGGTTTCCTCGCTCTGCCAGCGCAGTGCGGCCAGCAGGCCCATGGTATCGAGCAGGGTCGGTCGTAACTCCTCGACGACCCGCCGCTTGAGCTCGATGCCCTGGTCGAGCACGTTCCGCAAGCGCGCGAGACGCTGCTTTACGCTTGCGTCTTCACCCGGGCCATGCCGCTCCATCCAGGTCACGTCCATTCGCGCAGCCAGCAGGATGCCGCCGAGCTCGTCGTGCAGGCCCCGCGACAGTCGTGCACGCTCCTCCTCCTGGACGTGCTGCAGGTGCCGGGCGAGGTCGGTCAGCTCCGTCGCCTGCGCGTCGAACTGCGTCTTCAGTTCATCGTGTTGCCGTTCCAGTTGGGCCGCGGCTTCGGCACGCTGGCGCACGTTGCGAATCAGCGCGATGGCCGCGAGCGCGGCGAGCAGCAACCCGATCAGCAGCGTCGCGAGATTCAAGCGCCCGGCGACCAGCAGCTCCCGCTCCAGGTTCGCCAGGGAGCGCTCCATCAATGCACGCTCGTAGTCCCGCGTGATGCCGGCCAATTCGCGAAACCAGGCCATCGTCGCGTGCCTGGAGGCCGAATTCGCCACCCTGATCCCAGCCACCGGGCCCTCCAGGTTGTACACCGCAACGGAGCTCTCCATCTGATCCATGCGTTCGCGGGCAGCCGTGCCAAGCTGGCGTATCGCCGCGCCAACCCTCTCGTCTTCCCCTTGATAGGTCGCCGCCAGCTCGTTGCCAAGTAACTGAATCCGCCCGTCGGCGCGGTGAAGCGGCTCCAGATATCTTGGGTCCCCGGTGAGCAGGTAGCCCCAGTAGCCGGACTCGGCGTTCATCAACAGCACATACAGATCGACGACACGGGCCAGCTGCACCTGCGCGCGCCGCACGTCGTCTTCCGCCGTGACGAGCCGCATCCGGCCGATTTCGGCAACGAAGAACAGGGCGATCATGAAGCCGACCGCGACGGCCACGACGATTCCGAGCTGCCACCACTTGAACCGCATCCTCATTTTCTACGCCGCGTTGCCGGCGCTTGTCCAGAGCATCGAGCGGTGTAGGCAACGTCCGACATGAGCGGACTCCAGGCGCCTACCGCGCCGAATCCGCTGGGGGTTCAATATCTGCGCACGGAGCACAAGCTTCCGTAACAGGCGGTCCGACCCCCCACCCTGTACCGCCTCCCTCGGCCCTCGCCCGCTGACGCCGGCGAGGGCTTTTTTTTCGATATCCAGCACGCCTGAAAGGAATCAGAGCTGGGAAGACAGCAGCGCCGAGGCATGCTCCAGGATCTTCTCCTGCCATGGCCGGGCCTGCCACGCTTCATGGGTGATGCGTCGGGCGCGTGCGAGATCTTCCTCGAAGACCTCGCTGACGCGCCACGCGAACTCGGCGTCGTAGACGTTGAGGTTGGCCTCGTCGTTGAGCCGGAACGATCGATTGTCGAAGTTCGTCGAGCCGACCGACACCATGAGCTGGTCGACGATCAGCATCTTGCAGTGGAACATCGTGGGCTGGAACTCGTAGATCTCCGCGCCGGCCTCGAGCAGCTCGCCCCACTGGGCACGGGACGCCTTGCGGACGACCTCTGTGTCGATATGTTCGCCGGGCACGATGATGCGCACCCGTACGCCTCGCTCGAGTGCCGCACGCAACGCCGCCCGGGTCAGGTCGTCCGGGACGAAATAGGACGCCGACAGGTCGATAGTGCGCTCCGCGGCGGTGATCGACAGCAGGTACATCAGCAGCATGCTGTCGCCGCCGCCACTCGGCGAGCTGGTGAATACCTGCGCCCGCGCTTCGCCCACGGCCGGCAGGGCCGGAAAGTACTCCTCGCCCTGCAGTACGGTGCCGGTGGTCTTGATCCAGTTGTCCATGAACGCCGCCTGCATCTGCGCGACGGCCGGGCCCTCGAGCCGATAGTGCGAATCGCGCCAGTGATCCGGCGCCGTCGCGTCGCCATCCCAGTTGTCCGCGATGCCGACGCCGCCGGTGAAGCCCACCCGCCCATCCACGATCAGCAGCTTGCGGTGGGTGCGATTGTTCATGCGCGCGAGGTGATACCAGTGCAGCGGGTGATAGCGCTCCACGTGCACTCCTGCATCGACCATCAAGTCGAGCAGTTCCTGCTCCATCTTCTGGCTGCCGACCCAGTCGATCAGAACCTGCACCTCGACGCCGGCGCGGGCGCGCTCGGACAGGGCTGCCGCAAACGCGCGGCCGATCTCGCCCGACCAGTAAATGTATGTCTCGAAGTTGATGTTGTGGCGCGCAGCCTTCACTGCCTCGAGCATCGCGGGAAAGATCTCGACGCCATTCTCGAGGTTAGTGATCCGGTTGCCATCGATGATCGGCGGCCCGAGCAGGATGCCGAGCTCGCGCCGGAACTGCGGGTCGTCGATCGTGTAGCGATGCTCGAGCTTGCGCTCGATCTGCTTTTCGCTGGCGACGAAATTGAGCGCGATCACGGTGACGACCGCTGCGATCAGCGCGCCCACCAGTCCCGCCACGATCATGCGCTTACGGCTCCAGACCATGCGACTCACATGCAAGCCGGGCGGCGGCAATGAGCCGCTGCCCGGTGTCAGCTTACCCGAAAGAACGGTTGGCGAGTCCGGCTACCGCGCCGCGCCGCGGCGCAGCAGGTTCACGACGAACAGCAGGATGATCGCGCCGCCGAACGAGACCAGCAATCCGAGGATGCTGAAGTCGCCCTGGTTGACGGTTCCCGCGCCCAGCAGCGGTGACAGCAGCCACCCGCCGAGCAGCGCACCGACGATGCCCACCACGACGTTCAGGATCATGCCCTGCTGCGCATCCGTCTTCATGACCAGGCTCGCGAGCCAGCCGATCACGCCGCCGACGACCAGCCAGATGATCAGGTTCATAGCGTGTGCTCCCGATAGGTCAGCGGCCGTCGCCGTCGGCGGCGCCCGTGATCGGATCGCGAGTCATCGGGCGGTCGTGTGTACGTTGAGTCGTTCCCATGATTTCCTCCTGGAGTCACTTGGGTTCGGGACCGTTTGAATTCTGGCGACCGACGCAAGACGGCCCTATCGGACCCGACCGCACCGCCTTGTAGGACGATCGCGCGTACGCACTGGCGCATCCCACAGAGGAATGCGCCGCTCGCCGACATCAACGGACAGCGGTCGCGCGCATTCTGCGGTGAGCGCGCGGTGCGCTCACGACGGAGAACGATGACATGGACACCAAGCAGTTCAATGAGCTGATCCTGCAGTCGCTCGAGCACGAGTTGGGCGGCCTGCTGGTTTACGAGACGGCGCTCAAGTGCGTCGTCAACGACGAGCTACGGGAAGAATGGGAGAAGTACCTGAAGGAAACCCGATCGCACGTCGAGGCATTGACGACGGTCTGCAGGAGCCTGGAGATCGATGCATCGGAAGAGACGCCGGGTCGGAGCGTCGTGCGTCATCTGGGCGAATCGCTGGTGGACGCCATGGAAATGGCCCTTGCGTCGGGGACGCCGGAGGCTGCCGAACTGGTCGCGTGCGAGTGCGTCGTGATCGCGGAGACGAAGGACCACCTCAACTGGGAGCTGATCGGCAAGTGCGCGAAGAAGCTGCGCGGGGATGCGGCGCGGGCAGTCGAGGAAGCGCACGAACAAGTCGAGGAACAGGAGGACGAGCATCTCTACCATTCGCAGGGATGGTGCCGTGAGCTCTGGATCCAGTCCCTCGGCATGAAAGCCGTGCTGCCTCCGCCCGAGGAGCGCAAGCACGTGAAGACTGCGATCGGTGCGGCGCGCGCGCAGCAGGCCAGCGAGCGCAATCGCTGACGATCCACCCGCGCCGGGGATGCATTGCGGCCTCCTCGGCGCGGACCTGTCGACGGCTCGGATGTCTGGCATCATTTGCGCCACGAGCCATGATTCCGACCCAACAGTCACCCGTCAGCCCGTACCTGCTTGCCTACAACGGTCGTCTCAAGGGCGTCCTGCGCTGGCACGACCTGGATGCGGTTTGGGCACAATTGCAGCGGCTCAGTGACGATGGTTGGTACGTCTACGCTGTTGGCGAAGCGCCGCCGCCGACGCCCGCGTCACGAGATCAATTCGAACGGTTCCTGGTCGACATCCGGCAGCTCTTGCGCGACGAGCACAAAGAGGACTATTGCGGAATCGTCTACGCCGACGATCACGACCGGCCCCACTTCGTGAAGATCTTCGACCCCAATAATCTCGGCAAGGTCTGCGGTTCCAGCGAGGTCCCGCCCCTCCCCGGCTGGACTTTGTCCCGCGTTGCCCCGGACAACCTCGAGCACGCTTTCCCGCAAACAGGGGACCGCCGCCGCTGGTGGCAGCGAATCTTCCGCTGAACGCGGAACGATGGACCGACGTCCGGCGCCGTTAGCGCTTCTTCGCGGCTTTCTTCTTCGCGACCTTCTTGGTTGCGGCCTTCTTCTTCGTGACCTTCAGCTTCTGCTTGACGTCGCCAAACTTCGCCTGCGCCTTCCCGCGAGTCTTCTGAGCCTTGCCTTTCGCCTCAAGCTCCTTGCTGCCCACCAGCTTGCCGGCGGCTTCCTTGATCTTGCCCTGCACTTCTTTCATGCGGCCTTGAATCTGGTCTTTGTACGCGGTCACGACTTGCTCCTGAATCTGGAAAAGCGAATTCCGGCACCCAAAGATCTTTTCATCGAGTGCCTTTGGATGTTTGGACCGACGCCCGCTGTTCGTCAATACGTCCAGATACGGGTACGGCGCTTAGACACGGCCGTCATTCCACGACTTCGAACCCGCCCGCAGGCGTCACCCTGAGAATCCTGACCGGCAAATTGGTCCGGTTTCCGGTGACCGGGTCGATCGTGATGGGGCCCGCCGCACCGGGATAGCCGACGGTATCAAGCAATGTGGCAAGCACCGTCTCATAGTCCGTCGTGCCTACGGCTCTCCGATGTCTTCGTTCCAAAGCTCGGGCCTGCTGGCGATGAAGTGCCGCATCAGGTCTATGCAGGCGGCGTCCTGAAGTACCTCGACGACCACACCGCGTGACCGCAGCAGATCCTCCTCGCCCATGAACGTTTGATTCTCGCCGATGACGACCTTCGGGATGCCATAGAGCAGGATCGCTCCGCTGCACATGGCGCACGGCGAGAGCGTCGTATAAAGGACCGACTCGCGGTACACGCTCGCCGGCTGGCGGCCAGCGTTCTCGAACGCGTCCATTTCTCCGTGCAGGATGGCACTCCCTTTCTGCACGCGACGGTTGTGTCCGAGCCCGATGATGGCGCCCTGGTGCACGATGACCGAACCGATGGGAATTCCACCCTCGGCCAGACCCTGTTGCGCCTCGTCGAGCGCAGCTCGCAGGAACGGGTTCCGCACGGCCATGGGCACTCACTCCTGGGCCAGCCTACCCAGGACGAAGACCCAGCCCGTCAGCTCGGAGCGCTGGAACAGCGCCGTCTTTTCGCTGCCAGCGTACCGATAGGTCACGACGCCCTCGGGCCTCGAAAGCATGGTCTTGACGGCATCGCTGAGCGTCGAGCTGCCCACGTCGGACGGGAACACGAAGATCAGTTCACCCGCGCGGTGCAGCGCAGTCCGTCCCTGCTCGTCGAGCGCATAGAAGATCACGTCCGTGGGAAACCGAATCGCCTGGTCGAGCGACGCCGCCAGCTTCGCCGCATCCATCGACACGCCCACCGCACCGGCCACTTTGCCGTCCACGAGAACCGGCGACGCTACGATCAGTGCCCGTTGCCCGGTGGACTTGCTGACGACCAGCGCCCCGACGACGTCGCGACCCGCCAATAACGCCGGAAAGTAGGCACGCTCACGCAGCGTTTCGCCGGTCGCGCCTTTCTCCACCGTGAAGTAGCTTCCATCCGGCCGCGCAAACCAGACTGCCGCCTGCCCTTCGACGGTCGAAGCAAGAACTGCCAGCGGTTCACGCATCCGCGCCCACTGGCCGGATCTGGCTTCCTCGGTCACGGCAAGCGTCCGGGTTGCCGCCAGCACTCCGTCGAGACGAGCCTCCACGACCGCGCGATACGCATCGAGCGTCACGCGGGCGTCCAAGGCGAAGTCCGGGCCTGCGGTTTCGGCCCCTACCGCGGCGAACGGCCCAAAGGCGAGACAGGTCACGAGGCCGATGAGGAAACGGTTGCGGATCATGGTGCACTCCCCTGCGGCAAACGGTTTCAATGGCTATTTTCCGCCTGATTGCGCTGCACCTTGATAGGTGGCTATCGCGACTGCGCGCGGATGTGGTTACAAGCGGGCCGGAGACGAAATTGCCTGGGCAGGGACGGGGCCCACTCTTCCGTGGCGACCGGCCCGGCGGAGACGGTATCCTTTTCCTCGGTCTCGCCGGCCCGAACCCGTGGTTGCGTGCGCGATGGGTTGAACGTCCATACTGGGCCCGCGTCCACCCGCAGTCGTGGTTCCCCCCGATGAGTTCGACCAATGTCAGCCTCTTTGCCCGACTGCGACGCGTCGCAGCCTGGCCGCGCCCGCGCGGCCTGGAGGTGGACGCTTCGCTCGCGGAACCGCCCTTGAGGTCGGAGCTCTTCAGCGCCGACCAGATGGAGCAACACGGCCGGTATCTCGCGGAATCGCACGTGCTCGCGGCGGGTCCTGCGCCGGACCAGCTGCTGCCCCGGCTGGCGGCCAACGAGGAAATTCTCCTCCGTGTATTCGAGCAGCTGACCGAGGCCGTCACGGCCGGCCGCCGCGTGACGCCTGCCAGCGACTGGCTGCTCGACAACTTTTACCTGATCGAAGAACAGATCCGTACCGCCAAGCGCCATCTGCCGAGGAACTACAGCCGGGAACTCCCTCGCCTCGCGAATGGAGCGTCGGCCGGCTTCCCCAGGGTCTGGGACATCGCGCTCGAGACCATTGCGCATGGCGACGGGCGGGTCGACCTGGCGGGCTTGACTCGTTTCATCGCTGCGTACGAAAGCGTCTCGCCACTGAATCTCGGGGAGCTCTGGGCGATCCCGATCATGCTGCGGCTCGCCCTGATCGAGAACCTCCGCCGCGTGGCGCTGCGTATCGCGGCGGGGCGTATCGACCGGGACCTCGCGGGCCAGTGGGTGCGCGCGATGATCACCACCGTAGACCAGGATCCCAAGAGCCTGATCCTGGTCGTCGCAGACATGGCACGTTCGAAACCGCCGATGTCCGCACCGTTCGTGTCCGAGTTCGTGCGGGGGCTGCAGGGCCAGAGCCCGGCCCTGGTCCTGGCGTTGACCTGGGTGGAGCAGCGACTGGCGGAGGATGGCCTGTCGACCGAGCAGCTGGTGCAGTCGGGCAACCAGATCCAGGCCGCCGACCAGGTCACGATCGGCAACTCGATCGGCAGCCTGCGTTTCCTCGCCTCCGTCGACTGGCGCACCTTCGTCGAGTTCATGAGCGTCGTGGACCAGGCACTGCGCGGGGCCCCCGACGACTGCTATGCCCAGATGGACTTCGGAACCCGCGATCGCTACCGGCGGGTGATCGAACGGATTGCCCGGCGCAGCGAGCAATCGGAGCAAGGGGTTGTCGAAGCCGCGCTCCGGCTGGCGCACGAAGCGGCGGCTCGCACCGATGCGGATGACGGGGAGCGCGCACGGCGCGCGCACGTGGGCTACTACCTGATCGGACGCGGGCTGGATGAGCTCGAGCGAGCCGTGCGTTACCGCCGCCCCCTGGCGGAGCTCGTGCGAACTTCCGTCAAGCGGGCCCCGCTGTTCGTGTACCTCGGCACGATCACTGCTATCACCGCGGCGATCAGCGGCGGGCTGTGGTCGCTCGCGTACGCCGATGGCGTCGTGGGATGGCGCCTGGCCCTCATCGTCGTCCTTGCTGTGATTGCGACCAGCCAGCTCGCGGTTGGGCTGGTCAACTGGCTCACGACCCTGCTCGTGACGCCGAGTGCTCTGCCGCGCATGGATTTCTCGAGCGGCATCCCGGCGTCATCGAGCGCCCTGGTGGTCATTCCCACGATGATCTCCAGCACCGGCAACATCGACGAGCTCGTCGAGGCACTCGAAGTCCGCTTCCTCGCCAACCGCGACGCGCACCTGCGCTTCGGACTGTTGACGGACTTTGCGGATGCGGCCGCCGAATCGATGCCGGGGGACGGGCCGCTGCTCGAGCACGCGGCCAGGCGGATCGATGCATTGAATGCGTTCTACGGCTGCGATGCGTTTTTCCTCTTCCATCGCCCGCGCCGGTGGAATCCGGGCGAGCGCGCCTGGATGGGCTTCGAGCGCAAGCGCGGCAAGCTCGCCGACCTCAACTGGCTGTTGCGGGAAGCAGACCCCGCGAATGCGTCCGAGCGGTTCTCGCTCGTCGTCGGCGACACGCAGCTGCTCGCGGACACCCGGTACGTAATCACGCTCGACACCGACACGCAGCTGCCTCGCGATGCCGCGCGCCAGTTCGTCGGCACGATGGCACACCCGCTGAACCGGCCGGTCTTCGACGACCGGCTGGGCCGGGTGCGCGCCGGCCACGGGATCCTGCAGCCGCGCGTGAGCCCGAGCCTCCCCGGCACGAACCGCTCCAGGTACGCACGCATGCACAGCGGCGAGCCTGGCATCGACCCGTACACGCGCACCGTTTCCGACGTCTACCAGGACCTGTTCGACGAAGGCTCCTTCATCGGCAAGGGTATCTACGACGTCGACGCGTTCGAGCGAGCGATTCAGGACCGGTTTCCCGACAACCGGATACTGAGTCACGATCTCCTCGAAGGGTGTTTCGCGCGCTCGGGGCTGATGAGCGATCTCGAACTCTTCGAGGACTACCCGGCGACGTACTCATCGGACACCGCGCGCCGGCACCGCTGGATCCGAGGCGATTGGCAGATCGCGAGCTGGCTCCTGCCGCGGGCGCCGGGCCCAGCCGGGCAGCCGTACCGCAATCCCCTGTCGGCCCTGTCGCGATGGAAGATCGCCGATAACCTGCGCCGCAGCCTGGTGCCGATTGCACTACTACTGCTGCTGCTGACGGCATGGATCGCGCTGCCGTCCGTGCTTGCATGGACTCTCGCGGCGGTCGGAATACTCCTGGTCCCTCCGCTGCTCGATTCGGTGCGGCAGTTGTTCCGCAAGCCACCGGAGGCCACGGTGCGCCAGCACCTGGACGCGACCTTGCGCACGGCCGCGGCGCAATGCGCGCACGCAGGCCTCACGCTGGCATGCCTCCCGTACGAGGCTTACGTCAGTGCGGATGCCGTGGTGCGCACCACCTGGCGCACGCTGGTCTCGCACCGGCGGTTGCTCGAATGGAGTCCGTACAGCGTGCAGGCTGGCACCGGTCCACCCGGGTTGCTGTCGTCCATTCGATCGATGTGGATGGCGCCGGCGATCGCGCTTGCAACCATCGGGTACCTGGCGATCGCGCGACCCTTGGTGCTGGGTCTCGCAGCGCCGATCCTGCTCCTGTGGCTGTCCGTGCCGGGCATCACCTGGTGGTTAAGCCGGCCGCTGGTCCGCCCGGAGTCCAGGCTGACCCAGCCGCAGCAGGAGTTTCTCCAGGTCCTCGCGCGACGGACCTGGGCGTTCTTCGAGACCTTCGTCGGCCCGGAAGACAACTGGCTTCCACCGGACAACGTCCAGAAGCAGCCGGGCCCGATGGTGGCGCACCGTACCTCGCCGACCAACATCGGCCTTGCGTTGCTGGCCAACGTGGTCGCCCATGACTTTGGCTACCTGCCGACCGGACGGCTGCTCGAACGTACCGCCAGGACCCTGCGGAGCATGGCGTCCCTGGAACGTTACCGGGGTCACCTCTACAACTGGTATGACACCCAGAGCCTGCAACCGCTGCTGCCGATGTACGTGTCGACCGTGGACAGCGGAAACCTGGCCGCCCACCTGCTGACGCTTCGCGTGGGACTGCTGGCCTTGCCCGACGAACCGATCGTGCCGCGACGAGTGTTCGCAGGCATCGGCGACACGCTGGGCGTCCTCGCGCAATCGCAGGCCGGCGAGGCCACGAAACAACAGAAGGCACTGCGGCGCGAACTCGACCTCGCCATCGCGGCCGGAGTGACCACGCCCGGCGACGCCCGGCGACGCCTCGATCGGCTGGTCGTGCTCGCGGGCGAGCTCGCGGCGACCGGTGGCAGCGCTGCGGTCGGGACTCCGGCCGACACCATTCCGCAGCAGGACTGGGCCCGCTTGCTGCTCGACCAGTGCCAGGCCGCCCGCGATGAGCTTGCAGCCCGTGCCCGGTGGACGTCGCTGGCCAGCCCGCCGGCCGGGCTCGAGACCCTGCTGCCGCCTACCCGGGTACCAACGCTGCGCGAACTCGCAGGACTCGAGGAGCGCGTGCTGCCGATCATCGAGCGGGAACTCGCCGCGGACCGCGATGCTTCGACGCACGCGTGGCTGCGCGACTTCCGGGCCGAAATTGCCGCAAGCAGCGCGATCGCGCGGCGCGACATCACCACCATCGAGGAACTGGCCCGGCAGGCCGACGAGTTCGCGACCCCGGACTTCGACTTCCTGTACGACACCAATCGCCGCCTCCTGACGATCGGTTACAACGTGACCGAACGACGCCGCGACCCGAGCTACTACGACCTGCTGGCGTCGGAGGCGAGACTCTGCAGCTTCCTCGCGATCGCACAGGGGCAGCTGCCGCAGGAGAACTGGTTCGCGCTGGGACGATTGCTGACGGTCGCCGGCGGCGACCCGGTCCTGGTCTCCTGGAGCGGCTCGATGTTCGAGTACCTGATGCCGCTGCTGGTGATGCCAGACTACCCGAACACGCTGCTCGAACAGACCAGCCGGTCGGCGGTGCGACGGCAGATCGAGTACGGCAACCAGCGCGGGGTTCCCTGGGGGATATCCGAATCCGGCTACAACATGGTCGACGCGCACCGCAATTACCAGTACCGCGCGTTCGGCGTGCCGGGACTGGGACTGCAGCGCGGGCTTGCCGACGACCTGGTCGTGGCCCCGTACGCGTCGGCCCTCGCGTTGATGATCGAGCCCGAGGCTGCGTGCGAGAACCTGCAGCGACTCTCAGCCGACGGGCTCCTCGGCCAGTTCGGAATGTACGAGGCGGTCGACTACACCCCATCGCGGATACCGCGCGGCCAGGCGATGGCGGTCGTGCGGTCGTACATGGCCCACCACCAGGGCATGAGCCTGCTGTCGATCGCGGACCTGCTGCTCGACCACCCACTGCAGAGGAGGTTCGTGTCGGACCCCCAGTGCCAGGCCACGTTGATGCTGCTGCACGAGCGGGTCCCGAGGGAGGCGCCATTCCTTGCGCATCCTGCCGTGACGCCGCTGACGCATGCGGCAGCCGAGACCGCTGCGCCGCAGATCCGGGTCATCAACAGCCCGGACACGCCCGTGCCCGAAGTGCAACTGTTGTCGAACGGCCGTTATCACGTGCTCGTGACGGCGGCCGGCGGCGGTTACAGCCGCTGGAACGAGATGGCGGTCACCCGCTGGCAGGAGGACCCGACCCGCGACCACTGGGGCAGCTTCTGCTACATCCGCGACACGGCGACCGGCACATTCTGGTCGAACACCGCGCAACCCGTGCCGAAACGGCCTGACCGCTACGAAGCGGTATTCACCGAGGGCCGAGCGGAGTTCCGTCGACAGGATCGCGTCGGAAACTCGCTCATCGAGACCCGCACGGAGATCGTGGTCTCGCCCGAGGATGACATCGAGCTGCGCCGCATCCGGCTCATCAACCGGTCCGGCGAGCGCCGCACGGTGGAAGTCACGAGCTACGCCGAAGTCGTCCTGGCGGCGCCGGTGGCCGACGCGCTGCACCCCGCGTTCAGCAAGCTGTTCGTGCAGACCGAGATCGTGCGGGGGAAGCGAGCCGTGCTGTGCACGCGCCGGCCCCGGGCGCACGGCGAACAGTCGGGCTGGCTGTTTCACCTGATGGCGGTGACGGGCGCCGCGACCGGCGAGATGTCCTTCGAAACCGATCGTGCGCGATTCGTCGGCCGCGGGCGCACGCTCGCCGACCCGCGCGCACTCGCTGCGCCTGGCCAGCTCTCCGGCAGCCAGGGCTCGGTACTGGACCCTGTCGCAGCCATCCGCCAGGAGGTCATCCTCGAGCCGGACGCGACGGCCACGATCGACCTGTTGACCGGTGCGGCCGCCGCGCGCGAGACGGCGGAGCACCTGATCGATCGATACCAGGACCGCAATCTGGCCGACCGGGTCTTCGATCTCGCGTGGACGCACAACCAGATCGTGCTGCAGCAGTTCGGCATCTCCGAGGCCCAGGCGCAGGAATACGAGCGCCTGGCAGGCTCGGTGATCTTCGCCAACGCAGCAATGCGAGCCGACGCCGGCGTCATCCTGAGGAATCGCCGCGGCCAATCGGGACTCTGGGGGTATGCGATTTCCGGCGACCTGCCGATCGTGCTGGTGCAGATCGCGGACCTCGCGAACATCGCCCTCGTCCGGCAACTCCTGCAGGCCCGAGCCTACTGGCGCCTGAAAGGGCTCGTCGTGGACCTGGTCATCTGGACCGAGGATCAGTCCGGCTACCGACAGCAACTCCACGATGAAATCATGGGCCTGATCGCGGCCGGCGTCGAAGCCAACGTGCTCGACCGGCCCGGCGGCATCTTCGTGCGGCACTCGGACCATATCTCCCTCGAAGACCGTCTGCTGCTGCAGTCCGTCGCGCGAATCATCATCGTCGACAGCCGCGGCAGCCTCTCGGAGCAGCTCAAGCGTCGGCGCGCGCCCGAGGTGCGAATTCCCGACCTGCGGGCCGTCACGGCCCGTTCCCCTGTAGCGCGAGCGGCGACGGTCTCACCGCGCGCCGACCTGATCCTGACGAACGACATCGGCGGCTTTACGCGAGACGGGCGCGAATACGTCGTCACGCTCGCGCGCGGACGCGCCACGCCGGCGCCCTGGGTCAACGTGCTCGCCAACGCGCAGTTCGGCACGGTCGTGTCCGAGAATGGCGGCGGCTACACGTGGAGCGAGAACGCACACGAGTTTCGCGTGACCCCGTGGCACAACGATCCCGTCACGGACGGCAGTGGCGAGGCGTTCTACCTGCGCGACGAGGAGACCGGGCGGTTCTGGTCGCCGACGCCATTGCCGACACCTGGCGGCGGCACGTACGTCAGCCGGCATGGCTTCGGATACAGCGTCTTCGAGCACGACACCGCCGGAATCTTCTCCGAAATGACCGTTTATGTCGCCACGGATGCTCCGGTCAAGTTCTCGGTGCTGAAGGTCCGCAACGACTCGGGGCAGGCTCGTCGACTGTCCGCGACCGGCTATGTCGAATGGGTCCTCGGCGACTTGCGACCAAAGTGCGCAATGCATGTGACGACCGAAGTCGACCCGGCGACCGGAGCAATTTTCGCGCGCAACCCGTTCAACTCCGAGTTCCCCGATCGAGTTGCCTTTTTCGACGTCGACGAGGCCAGCCGGACGGTCACCGGTGATCGAGCGGAATTCGTGGGCCGCAATGGGTCGCTGCAGCAGCCTGCGGCGATGACGCGCGCACGCCTGTCGGGCAAGGTCGGTGCCGCCCTCGATCCCTGCGCGGCGATCCAGGTCGGTTTCGAGCTCGCGCCCGGGCAGGAGCGCCAGTTCGTCTTCCGCATGGGCGTCGGCGGGAGCCTCGACGAAGCCCGTGCGCACGTGGCCCGGTTCCGCGGCGCCGCGGCCGCGCGCACTGCCCTCGAATCGGTGTGGGACTACTGGAAGCGGACGCTCGGCGCCGTGCAGGTGGAGACGCCCGACGAATCGATCAACGTGCTGGCCAACGGCTGGCTCGTCTACCAGACGCTGGCCTGCCGCTTCTGGGCGCGCAGCGGGTATTACCAGTCCGGCGGCGCGTTCGGCTTTCGCGACCAGTTGCAGGACGTCATGGCGCTCCTGCACGCCGAGCCACGACTGGTCCGTGCACACCTGCTGCTGTGCGCGAGCCGGCAGTTCGTGGAGGGCGACGTCCAGCACTGGTGGCATCCACCGCTCGGCCGCGGCGTACGCACGCGCTGCTCGGACGATTACCTCTGGCTGCCGCTTGCGACCTGTCGCTACGTATTCGCGACCGGAGATACGGGGATCCTCGACGAGACCGCGTCGTTTCTCGAGGGGCGCATGGTCAACCCTGAGGACGAGTCCTACTACGACCTGCCCGGCCGATCGCGGGAATCCGCCTCGCTCTACGAGCATTGCGTGCGCGCCGTGCGTCACGGGTTCCGGTTCGGGGAGCACGGCCTGCCGCTGATCGGTTCCGGGGACTGGAACGACGGCATGAACATGGTGGGCATCCACGGCAAGGGGGAGAGCATCTGGCTCGCGTTCTTCCTCTGCGAGGTGCTGCGTCAGTTCGCGCGGCTCGCCCGCCAACGCGACGATGCGGCCTTCGCGGAGGAATGTGACGCCGTCGGACGGCAGTTGCGCGAGAACATCGAGCAGCACGGGTGGGATGGCGCGTGGTACCGCCGTGCCTACTTCGACGACGGGACTCCGCTCGGCTCCGCCTCGAATCCCGAGTGCCGGATCGATTCGGTCGCCCAGAGCTGGTCGGTGCTATCCGGAGCGGGCGATCCCGATCGATCGCGGCAGGCCATGGACGCGGTGGACGAACACCTCGTCAGGCGCCGCGACGGACTCGTGCAGTTGCTCGATCCACCCTTCGACAAGTCGAGCCTCGATCCCGGCTACATCCGCGGCTACGTGCCCGGCGTGCGGGAGAACGGCGGCCAGTACACCCATGCGGCAATCTGGGCCTCGATGGCGTTCGCTGCGCTGGGTGACCGCCGGCGCGCCTGGGAGTTGCTCACGATCATCAATCCCGCGAACCACTCGCTGTCGGAAGACGCAGCGGAGAGGTACAAAGTCGAGCCGTACGTCGTCGCCGCCGACGTCTACGCCTCGTCGTCGCACGTGGGGCGCGGCGGCTGGACGTGGTACACGGGCTCGGCGGGCTGGATGTACCGCCTCATCCTCGAGTCGCTGCTCGGCCTGCGGCTCGAAGTCGACAAGCTGCACTTCAAGCCGTGCCTGCCGCCGCACTGGCCTTCCTTCACGATCCACTACCGCTACCGGAACACGCATTACCGGATCGTCGTCACCCAGTTGCCCGCGACGGACGGCCCGCCGTCGGAGTCGATGACTGTCGTAGTCGATGGCGCGATGCAACTCGACGCCGCCGTGCCACTGGTCGATGACGGTCGCGCACACACCGTCGAGATCAGCGTTCCCAGCGGACGAACCGACCCGCCCGATCACCGGTAGGCTTGACTCTGGACTATGGTCCAGACTGCAGACTGGCCTCCCAGAGGAGATCGGGCATGCCTACGTTCAGCATCGGCCAACTCGCGAAGCGCGCAGGCGTCGCCATCGACACCGTTCGTTACTACGAACGCAACCAGCTGCTGGCGCCCGCGGGCAGGCTCCAGTCGGGGTACCGCCGGTATGGCGACACGGAGCTCAAGCGACTGCGGTTCATCCGACGTGCGAAAGCACTGGGTTTCACGCTCGCGGACATTCGTGAACTGCTGTCCTTGAGCGACGAACGCAGTGTTGCCAAGGTCAAGCGCGCCGCCGAGGCGAAGCTCGCCGACGTCGAGCAGCGGCTCGCCGAGCTGGAGCGCATCCGCAAAGGTCTGCGCTCACTGATTGCCGCGTGCCCTGGCCACGGCCGCGCGGAGGCTTGCCCGATCCTCAACGCACTCAACGAGGAGGACGCGCCATGAAGGGCCATTCGGAGTTCATCGACCCGGTCTGCGGCATGACAGTGAATCGCAGCCAGCCTCGACCAGGGCAGTGAGCATCCGCTTGCGGACGCGATCGTTGCCGAGGCCCGGCGACGCAACTTGCCGCTGACGTCTGCCGACGACTTCGAGTCGGTCACCGGTCTCGGCGTACGCGGTCGAGTCGACGGCCGGTCACTGGCGTTGGGCAGCGTCGCCCTGATGACGGACATCGGCGCTGACTTCAGCATGCTCTCCGCCGAGGCTGAGAAGCTGCGGTTCGAGGGCGCCACCGCAATGTTCCTTGCAGTGGATGGTCAGGCCGCGGGTCTGCTCTACCCGGTCTTCGGGTTGCTGCTGAGCCCGATGATTGCAGCGCTCGCGATGAGCCTGTCCTCGGTGTCCGTGGTCGGGAATGCGCTGCGATTACGCAATGCGTCGATTGAGGTTGCCGCGAGGGAGCACTCCCGAACTGGGGCGACGTCAGTCGACCGCCGCTAACGCAGCATTCCCGAGACCTTGTCCAGCGCTGCGAGAATGCGATCGTGCAGGGAGACACCCTTGTTCTGCGCAGCGGTCAGCGCCGTGGTATGTGCCGCGCACAGGTTCTCGGCATCCCGCCAGTCCGCGGCGAGTTCCTCGGCCCAGTCCCGGAAGTCCTCGCCCGCACCCTTCCGCTTTTCGAGCGCCTGACGCAGGGTGGGATGGAAAAGCAGGATGTCGCGGAATCCCAGCACCCGCACGGGCAGCGGCAGGCGGACATACATCAACGTGTCATCGACGTGGATCGTCCGCGAAGTGCGATGCAGCACGAGCACCGAGGCAAAGTGCACGTTCTCGTTTGCCGAGATGAAATCGACTCCACGCGGCACCGAGAACTCGAAATCCTCCTCGAACAGCCTATGCAGGCGAGTCTGCTCCGTGCGCGTCTTCTGCCACGGAAGATCTGGAAACCGCGACAGGTGTCGGGCCGTGCCGTAGAGCTTGGCCTTGGGATACCTCCGGTGCATCGCGCGCACATGAACGGTGTGAAACGGATGGAGGTTGAGTATTGCCTCCACGTCCTTGCCGCCGTTGGTCAGTGCGTCGACATCGCGCTGCACTGCACCGCTCAGCGTGTAGGAATCAAGAAACACGAACCCGCCATTGGCGAGCCGCGCCAGCGAGCAGTGGGTCCCGATATCGATCAGTCCGCCGACCTTGAACGAGCCCCGGATGTTCAGGAAGTCGTCCGCGACTCTGATTATTGAGTTCCCCATGAGTTCACCGGATACGCCCGCTGCAAGCAGGCGAACAAGAGGGATTGCCGAATCGTGCGCAGCAGGACCGCAGTCCTCCTCTGGCGGCAGCCATCAGCCTGCTCTCTTTCGGACGCCTACAGTCGCCCGCCGCTCTGTACGGTAGGAAACAGACCGGCCGGACCTGGACGGCTAGTCTGTGCTTCGCCTGCGCGATCGCGCGAGTAACGCCGATATCGGCAACACGATAGGAAATGCACATGAAAACCGGAATCCTGAGACTTACCGCAATCCTCGCCGTGCTGGCGGTGGCCGGCGCCTGCTCTTCCACACGCACCCAGCAGTCGGCTGGAGAGGTCATCGACGACAGCGTACTCACCTCCAAGGTGAAGGTCGCCCTGATCGACGATCCGATCACCAAGGCCGGCCAGATCAACGTCGAGACGTATCGCGGCGTCGTGCAGCTCGGGGGCTTCGTCGACAACGCCGAGCAGAAGAACCAGGCGACGAAGGTTGCCCGCTCCGTTACGGGGGTCAAGGAGGTCCGCAACGACCTGCGCGTCAGCACCAAGCCACATGCGACGGCCGGCCAGGACTACGATGACAGCATGCTGACGGCCTCGGTCAAGGCCAAGCTCACGGAGAATTCGGAGACCAAGGCCCACCAGATCAACGTGGGAACGGAAAAGGGCGTAGTGCAGCTGACCGGTTTCGTCGACTCGACGGCCATGAAGACCAAGGCTGGCGAGATCGCTCGATCCGTCGACGGCGTCAAGGACGTGCGAAACGACCTCGAAATCAGGCAGAAGTAACTCCACGGCGGCCGCGGGCGGTATATCGCCCGCGGCTCGATCACGCCGGGGCCTCGCTCTCCCTGGAGAACGATCCGCCGAAGTCCGGCACCATTACCGCTTCTTCGCGGCTTCCTTGATCTTGCCCTGCACTTCTTTCATGCGGCCTTGAATCTGGTCTTTGTACGCGGTCACGACTTGCTCCTGAATTTGTAGGTGCCTTTGGATGTTCGGACCGACAACCGCCTGCAGCAGTGCGCGGGATTCGCCGGTCGCGAGGGATGTGCGCCTGCTCGACGGGCTCGGGAAACGACACGAAACCCGCGGCGCCGGCCTGGTACGGACACCCGCCACCGAGGCTGTTGGGCTCGTACGCGACCCGACCCCGGTGTATCGCCTGGCGATGCATACCGTCACGCTGGTTGTTCTGCACCGCCGCGAGCGGCGCAATGATCGGGATTTCGTGGAAGCTCGGTCCACCGAGGCGCGAGATCTGCGTGTCGACGTACGAATGGATGCGGCCCGCCAGCAGCGGATCGTTGGTGAAGTCGATGCCGGGCACCACGTGTGCCGTGCAGAACGCCACCTGCTCGGTCTCGGCGAAGAAATTGTCCGGATTGCGATTGAGGACCATGCGTCCCACCGGAGTCACCGGCACGAGTTCCTCGGGCACGAGCTTCGTCGGGTCGAGCACGTCGAAGCTGGAGGTCCCAGTTGCCCTCGTCCGTGTAGAACTTCACGGCAAACCCCCGCGCGTCGCGGGCGGTGTCCTTGGATCCGCGCTCGCCCGCCACGGTGGAAAAGCGCACGAAGACGGGCGTGATCTTCTCGCGCAGGATGAAATCCTTGAGCAGGGCGGGCCCGCGCAGCCCGGCCTTGAGCGAATGCTGGTTGTCGGCGACGAGCACGCCCTGGTTGGTGGAGAGCGGCTGGCCTGTGGCGTCGACCCGAAGCCTGTCGAGCGGGCCGACGGTCAAGTCGTCGCCGGCGGCCGCGGGCCGCCCCGTCTTGCCGGACGAATTCGCCTCGGCCAGGGAACTGGCACCGACGAGGTCCGATGGCGGTGCCGCGTGCTGTCCCTGCAACGGCACGGTCGCGTGTTCGCGTCCGTACTCGGCCGCCTTGTTGGCGTTGAACGGCAGCGATGCCACCGTCGTATTGGTATCGTCGAGCTGCCGCGCCTGCTTGCCGGCCAAGGACTTTCCCGGACGGACTTTCGCTGGTGAACGCTTTGACCTTGCCATGGCTGCCTCTTCCTGGGCGGTGATCGGGTCACACCATGCTGTGCAACCTGGCAAGACTCGTCTGTCGGACGGGATCCTGGCTGGTAAAGGCGGCGTCCTACGCGGTGCTCGTGCTGCGGGCGGCGCCGCAGCGCCGTGGCTACGAGGATGGGCAGTTCCACGCCTGCCCGGCGTGGACTGCCCCCCCGCTCGTCGGGACCTACTGTTTGTCGTAGACCATGACGTTGTCGTACGGCACACCCGTTGCGCTAGTGCCTTTGCTGCTCAACGTGAGCACCTTGCCATCCTTGGAAACGGTGCGAGTGGTCGTACCGATGACTTTGCTGCCTTTCTTCTGTGTGCTCTGGACCGTGTGGTCATCGACCTGTTTCAACGACAGGGTGTCAAAGTTGGCTGACCCGGTCAGGGGGTAATCCTTTCCATCCGCCTTGAACGTTGACTTGACGACGGTCTCCTTCCCGTCCGCCCCGACGCTCGTCCAGGTCATCGCGGTGCCCTTCTCGGTTGCCGCGTAGACCCGGGTATCGCTCTTCGGCGCCGGGCCCGGGCTGAACTTGGATTTCGCGACATTGATCTGCCAGGTCCCGATCACCGGATCTGCGTCCGGTGCCGCGACGACGGCGGCGCTTCCGACAGTCAGCAATACCGACATTAGTGCGGTCTTCAGAATCGCTTTCATCTTGGTCCCCTCTGGAGGTGTCGTGCTTTTAGGTTCGATACTGCGCGTTGGCACCGACCACCATGATCCAACGCGAGCGACGCAGTATCCGAGGCCGTTTCGCGCTTGTCTGTGCGGTAGGGAACACAGCCAGTGCGAAGACTCGAGAGCTAACTCAATGCCCGGCCACGCGACATAGTCGCTGGCACATTTGTGGCGGCTATTTGAGCTTCTTGTCTTCGCGCTTCGCTTCTGCCATAGCCTCCGGTTCAAGTTCTTCGGCGTAACGATTCATGCGTATCAACACTCCCCAGCCTGCGAGTAGAACCCCGGCAGAGAGCACCAGGCTTGCGGCATCCAGCATTTTTGCCGGGTCCTCGTGCGCGGCCTTGAACGTTGCCACCAGGCCTTCAATCGTCAACGCCACCACAGCGACCACGAGGAACCTCGAAAGGAAACGCCGCACGCGAGTCGGGCCACTGATGTGAGCGTCGCGCAGGACCTCTTCTTCGACAATGGTCTGTGCGATCTGCAGTGCCACCACCGCCGCTGCCAGCAGGCCGACAGCTTCAATAATCTGTTGCGCGGCGCTGCGATCCAGCGCGGCTGCAAAGGCCAGCAAGCCGACCTTGGCGGCGATGAGAATGAGCATGAGTGCAGCGCAGGCAAAGAGAATTGCGATGAGGCCGTGGATAATCGAAAAAGGCGCGCAGCATGGCTTTCATCGACTGATCTTGACGCAGGCAGAACGGGAAAGTGGATTGTGCGCGTAGGATGATTGTCCACCATGCCGCAACGAACCATCGCGCCGCGAGCGCCCGATCGTGACGCCGCCCTTCGACAGTACCGCCGACGCGCCGGCGTCTACGACCGGGAACTGGCGTTGTTTGAACCCATGCGGCGCCTCGCAATCTCAAAGCTTGGGCTTCGCCCGGGTGACGCTGCGCTGTTCCACTTCACGCACGACATCCTTCAGCGGCCAGAGGCGATAGCGAACGTTATCAGCCACTTGAAGCCGGGCGCGCGAGTCGTGGCGTCGGGCTTTAAGTGGGCAGCACCATGGCTGATGCGGCCGATCAACCTGCTCGTTCTGCCAGCCGCGTTGCGCTCCGTAACGTCACTCGCCGGCATGGACCAGCCGTGGCGACTGCTGCAGGACCAGCTCGGTCAAATGACCGTCGAGTCGAGACTGCGAGGTGGAGCGTACATAGCCAGCGGCGTTTGCGCTTCGTCGTGAACACGGCGCTCGTTGGCTCAGCACCTCGTCGAACGCACCGGCTTTCTTTTTCACAGAGTCGGCGTCATCCGTCTGTTCGATCACGGCAAGTGTCGTGAGGACTTTGGCGCGCACCACATGTGCGAGCAGCTCTCCAGGAAATGCCCGTGAACGCGCGACCAATTCCCCAGGCGATACCCCGACTGGACTTGTATGATTCGAACGGTGGTGAGCTTATTGGCCAGGTTGTTGACCCTCGAGCTGAGTTTGCAAAGGCTTGCGAAACGTTGCGTGATGTATCGCAACAATAATCAATGAATTCAGCGATGACTGAAACCGCAACCCGCCCCAGCAACGTCCGCTGGCGCATTCTCGCCATCCTGATTTTCGTCAGTTTTGTCTCGTACCTGCTGCGCGGCAACCTGTCGATTGCCGGTCCAGCCATGGTCGCAGACCTGCAACTGACGGAAATCCAGTGGGGCTGGATCCTGGCCGCCTTTCCGCTCGGCTATGCGTTGTTCCAGTTTCCAGGAGGCTACTGGGGTGACCGCAAAGGACCAAGATTCACCATGGCGGTCATCACGATCGCCTGGGGTGTGCTGATCGCCGTCACCAGCCTGACGCCAGCCCGGGATGTTGCCCCGGTCTACCTGGTCATCGGCTTTCTGTTGACCGTCCAGTTCCTGGTGGGCGTGTCCCATGCGCCGGTGTTTCCCATCATGGTTTCGGCGATCGAGCGCTGGTTTCCACCCGGTGGCTGGGCGCTTCCCAATGGCTTGACCAGTGCCGGATTGACGGTCGGCCTGGCCGTCACCGCTTCTGCGTTGCCCTGGCTGATTGACAAGTATGGCTGGCGCATCGGTTTCCTGGTGCTGGCGCCGTTTGCCATCGTCGCCGGTACTGTGTGGTGGTGGTACTCGCGGGACAATCCTGCCGATCATCACGCAATCAACGCTGCCGAAGTGGATTTGATCCAGTCTCCAGCCGGTCACTCTTCATCTGCTGAAAGCTTCGAACCGGCCTGGCGTCGTGTGCTCAAGAACCGTGACGCCCTGTTCGTGATGCTCAGCTATTCATCGATGAACTTCGTGTTCTACGTGGTGTTCAGCTGGGGCTATTACTACATGGTGACGGTGCGTGGCATGGGCGCCCAGGAAGCTGGCTTCCTGACGTCGGCGCAGTGGCTCGCCGGCGCTGCCGGTGCATTGTCCGGTGGCTGGCTGGGCGACAGGCTGAGTCACACGATGGGCGTGCGCTGGGGCTGTCGCATGCCAATCGTCATCGGTTGCAGCGTGTCTGCCATGCTGTTGATCGGCGTAGCCTTGCATCCCAATGCCTACGTGGCTGCATTCATGCTGGGCGCCTGCTTCTTCTTCAATCAATTCACCGAGGGTGCCTTCGCGGCCAACGGCGCAGCCATCGGCGGCCGCCATGCAGGCACGGTGTATGGCCTGTTCAATACGGGCGCCAACCTGATGGGATTCGTGAATGCCCTGGTCTTGTCGGCCATCGCGGCTGCGCTGGGCTGGAAAATTGCAATGGCCAGCGGAGCTGCCTTTGCGCTGCTATCCGTGGCTTTTATCCTGCTCTCGCGTGCGGATCGGCAGGTCGACCAGGCCGACTGAGGCTTGCCGCGCCCACGGAAGAGACAAGAAGGACAGCCGCACCATGTCCAAGCGCAGGTCGGCCGGATTGTGGCCGACGGGCGTCGACATCACCAGGCGGTTCCCTGCGACTTGCGTCGCCGGGAACCGCCACGTTTAATGAACCTCCGAACGAGGACCTGCTCGCTTACCGATATTGCGGCAACAGCACGCTGTCGACGACGTAGATCACGCCGTTGTCGGTCACGATCGGCCGGCCGATCACGCGAGAGTTATTGATGAACAGCGTGTCGCGTTCGCGCTCGGCAAAGACCTCCTGGCCCTGTACAGTCTTGATGTCCCGGGGTGCCACGAAAGCAAAGCGCAGATCCTGCCTGCCATCCGTGACGTGGTAAAGCAACACGCTGGACAATGCGGCGGTGTCCGACAACAACAGATTGAGCACCGGAGCCGGCACTTTCGCGAAGGCGTCGTTGGTCGGGGCGAAGACCGTGAACGGCCCCGGTCCCTGCAAGGTGCTGACCAGCCCGGCGGCAGTCAGCGCCGTGACCAACGTGCTGAAGGCGGGGTTGGACACGGCCACGTCCACGATCGTGCCACTCACCCGAATGGGCTTCGCGATATCCGGGATGGCGGCCTTGCTGTAAGTGCCACTGGCCATGGCCGGTCCGCCGACGAGTACCGAGGCCGCCAACACCGCGGCCAGCATTTGCCGGGCCCGCTTCACGGTCGTCTTCATGCTCACGGAAATCATGTTCGAGTCTCCTGATGGTGCGAATGTCTGGTTCGACGATCGAGCGAAGACCCAACCGCGTGGCAATCGCAGGTACTGCAGCGGCGTCATCGCTTCAGGAAAAAGTCTGACGAGCGCGGTGTGAAGACGGCGTGAAGACGCCGTGCAGACGCCGTGAAGGCGCGCCTTCCGGGAGCCGTCAGTTTGCTTCAGGAATCATCGCGAGGCGGTCGCCGGCGGCCTCTCAGTCGAACACGCTGAGGATGCTCTGGTACTTCTCGATGTACCAACGATTCTCGTTGTTGTACCTGGGGATCGGCACGGGACGAACGCCCGTCGCATCCTCCTTCCAAAGACAAGGGCAGTTCACCTCTCTTCCCGGAGGCTGCTCTCCCGGGAGACGCAGGTCTTCAAGTCTCACCCCCATCTTTCGGGTGACACCGTACAGCTTGGCGACATTCCTGGGCCCACCGTTGTAGGCGGCGACCGGGAAGATGCCAAGCACCTCCATGTTGTCACGGTACGCGCGGCGGATATCGGCACGCATTTGATGCAGCTCGATGTCGAAGAGGCAGATCGCTGCCTTCATGGCGTTGAGCAGGTCCGTCGCGCCACGCTCGAAGTCCGGATCAAGCTTCGCCGCAGGGCATCGCCTGACCACCAGAGCATAGGTCCCATTCCCCCGCCGGTTCGTGAACTGCATGGGGCCGAGGGCGGCTGCGCTCGAGACGCTGTACCGATACGCCTCCTCCCGCTTCAGGCCGTAGTGGCCCAGCACCTCATCGACTGCAGCGGTCTTCTTTTTCACAAAATCAGCGTCGTCCGTCTGTTCGATCACCGCCAGTGTGGCGATGACTTCAGCGGGCACCACGTCTGCGAGCAGCATCCCCGGAAATGCCACCGAAGGCGCTCTTGCGAGACGCAATTCCTCGATCGCCCTGCGCGCCGTGTCAAGGAGGAATTCCTTCCCGCCACTGACAAAAGCCGGATCGAGGGTGTCCTCGTTCGACGGAAGATAGACGATGGGCTTTGCGGTCGCGACGACGGCTCGCCATTTCTTCTTGGCGATCAGGGCACTGTCGAAGACCGGGAACTTCCTGCCGTAGACCTTCAATGGCTCTCCGTCCCTGGAGAACGCAAACATCAACCGCTCGGCACCCGTGCCCTTGACGTGCCGTGCCTCGACTCCCGGTGTGCGCACGATGAACGGCAAGGGCTTCCGGCCGGGCTTCCATTTGACCGGAGGGCGGGGAATCTCGATGTGCACGATGGACCATTCCTGCTTCGACTCGCTCCACAGAGCGAACGCCACGGGACGTCCGCGAAGCGCCTCTTTCCGGCCTTTCCCCGTGAATACATACTCGAGTTCGACATCGCGAAGCAGGGACTTCGCCTGGGCCACGAGGTCAAGGATCACCTCGTGACGATCGCGATGTGCCTCAACGACCACCTCCTCGAGCTCCTGGTCGCCAGCGACGGCTGCGGAATGCTCTGACTCGGCCAGGACCAGCGGAACCTCCCCTTCTCCCCCGACGTTCGCCATCGGGGCTTCGCTCACTTCTTGAGCAGTCGCTTCCTGCTCGATGAAGACGGGCTCTCCCTCATCGACGACGCCTCCCGTCGTCTCGCATGCCGCAGTGCAGATCAAAGCAGCAAGGACGAAGAGAGCCTGTACTGCTCTGCGTGTGACGAGCGCATCCATGAAGTCTTCTGTCAATGACGGGTGGTGAGTGGCCTTGCCGGGCGAGAACCGCAGTCGCACCTTACTCCAGTGACTGCAAGAACGGTCGTCGACGCACACCATCTCGACGACCGTCGCGCAACTCAGTTCGACACAGGCCTGGTCTGGACGTCGACCGGGCCCTCGAACGCGATAAACAATACGCACGGCTCCTTGCTGAGGCACACACCCGTGTGCGGCGCGCCTGCAGGCCCATAGGCATACGTGCCGACTTCCAGCGTCGCGGGCTCGTGACCGTCGTAGGTCACGCGCAGCCGGCCGGAGACCAGCGTCATGCGCTCGGCCGACGTGTGCCAGTGGTGCGGGATCGAATACCCCGGGGCGACCTTGAAGAATACGTCCGCGTTCGGCTGGGCAGGATCGCCATGCAGCACGGCGATCTCGCAACCGGCGGGAAAGACCGCAGGACACGGGCCCCACTCGAGAGCGGGGTCCTGGATCGTTCGCGCGAGCGGCGTTTCACCGGCGCCCGCCTCGTGCGACAGCCCCAGAACCAGCGGAAGCATCCAAAGCGCAGCGGCAACTCGGGTCTTGATGGACATGGTTCCCCCTCGGCGATGGCCGTTTGACGAGTGCGAACTCTCGCGCCACGCATTCTTTCTCACGGGCACGAGCGTAGCAAAGGATAGCGCTACTGGAACGAGCGCGCGGGCAACGGCTTTCAATGTTGACCATGTGATCGGAGCGGACCAGGCGACCCGGGCCGTCAGGGGTCGAACTGCGCGAGTTATCGGCATATAGTCCCCCCGACGCGGCACCCGCGCAGCGGAGTGGCGCGCGAGCGAATAGACAACACAAGCAAGGGGAGATGCCATGAAGCGACTGATGGCAGCACTGCTGCTGACTCTGTCCATGCCGGCGATGGCAGACCACTACGACGTGATCGAGTTCAAGCTGAAGGATGGCTGCACCCTCGCGACCTACCTGCAGGTCGTGAAGGACTTCAACGAGTGGGGCAAGGGGTACGGATACCGGGCCGAGGTCGCGAACAAGGTCCATCACAATGACCTCACCACCCTGCTGTGGCTCGGCCGCAGCGCGAACGCGGCTGCGTTCGGCAAGGCCTGGGACACCTGGCGCGATGCGCAGGCCGATGCGAACTCCGCACCGGCGAAGCTCAATGCGCGCTTCGCGGCCTGCAGCACCAACGTCAGCCGTCGCAGCTACGACGTGTATTGAGAGGGGGACCTACACATGAAGAGACTCATCGCTATCGCGCTGCTCGCCGTGCCGTGCGCGTCGTTCGCCGATCACCTGGACGTCATCGAGATGAAGCTGAACCAGGGCTGCTCGCTCGCGAGCTATCTTGCGGTCGTCAAGGATTTCAACGAGTGGGGCAAAGGCTACGGCTACAAGGCCGAGATCCTGGTGCCGCTGCAGCGATCCAACCTCGAGACGATATTCTGGGTCGGGCGCAGCGCAAGCACCGAGAGCTTTGGCAAAGCCTGGGACGCCTGGCGCGACGCACAAGCGAATCCGGACTCGGTCGCAGCGAAGTTGAACGCGCGACTCGATGCGTGCAGTACCAGCCAGAATCGGTCTGGCATGGACACTTACTAGCCGACCGGGACGATCCTGCTGGGGTCATTGGCTGTCATTGCAACCGGCTAGGTCGCGCCTGGCCGGCTGCAGCAAGGCCGCTTCAGCGGGGAGGGACCACCTGGTGAACGAGCCACCACCGATGCACGGCACCGAAGGCTGGTGGGACGCGCTGCGCCGGCGCAAGGTGGCGCAGTGGGGAATCCTCTACGTCGCAGGGGCCTGGAGCTTCCTGCAGGGCTTCGAGTTCCTCAGCGACACCTACGGCTGGCCCCTCCAGCTCCAGCAACTCGCGACGCTGGCGCTGCTCGTCGGCCTGCCGATCGTCCTCGTGGTGGCCTGGTACCACGGCGACCGCGGTCAGCAGCGCGTTACCACTGCCGAATTCGCGATCATCACGCTGCTGCTGCTGATCGGCGGCGGGGCACTGGCTTTCTACCAGCGCAACAGCGAAGGCGATGCCGAGGCGGCCTTGGCGACGACCGACACCTCAGAACCGCTGGCGTCGCCCGGCGCGCCCGATGCACGGCCCTCCCTCGCGGTGCTGCCCTTCGTCGACCTGTCGCAGTCGAAGGACCAGGAGTACCTGGGCGACGGCCTGGCCGAGGAGATCCTCAACCAGCTGGCGCAGGTGCCGGCGCTGCGGCTGGTGGGACGCACCTCCAGCTTCTCGTTCAAGGGCAAGGACGATGACCTGCGCAGCATCGGCAGCAAGCTCGGCGTCGCCCACCTGCTCGAAGGCAGCGTGCGCAAGTCCGGCGACAGGATCCGGATCACCGCGCAGCTCGTCGCCACCTCGGACAGCTCGCAGCTGTGGTCGAAGAACTACGATCGAAACCTGACCGACGTGTTCGCGGTACAGGACGAGATCGCCCGCGACGTCGCGCAGGCGCTTTCGGTGAAGCTGGACGCGGTGAAGCTGAACACCGCGCAGGGCGGCACGACCAACGTCGATGCCTACGACCGCTACCTCCGCTGGCGCCAGTTGCTCTTCTCCGAATACTACGACGAGGAGCACGACCGCCAGCGCGTGCGACTGGCACGCGAGGCCGTGGCGCTCGACCCCGGGTTCGTGCTGGGCTGGGATGCACTGGCCAGGTCACTGAACGCGCTGGCCAGCGAAGTCGAGGGCGAGCAGGCCGGGCGGTTGCGCGACGAAGCCGCGCAGGTCCGTGCACGCATCGCCAGGCTGGCGCCGGACCACTGGATCGTCAAGCGCGATCGCGCCTACGCCTTGTGGCGTGAAGGCAAATGGGCGGAGGCCATCGCCCTGACCCGGGAGATCATGGAAGGCGGGCCGATGAGCTACGAACGCGCCTATCCGTATACGGAACTGATCTTCTCCGTCGGCCATCTCGACGAAACGGTCGCCGTGGTCGAGCAACTGAAGGCCATCGAGCCGCTGTCAATGTTCATTTCGCGTGACCTGCAGTACGACTATACGGCGGCCCGGCGAATTGACGATGCGGAGGCCGAGTACCAGCGCAGCCTGTCTCTGGAAGGCAACGACACGGAGCCGACGGGCCTCGCCTTCCACCGGATGCTGGCGCGGCCGGATGCAGACCCCAAGGCGCTGCGCGATCTGCACGGCCGTCTGGCCAAGGCGCTGGACTGGCCGTTCTTGCTCGACCTCGGGGGCGTGTTGAACGACCGCGAAGCCATGCTCGCGATCCTGCGCGAAGCGGCGGAGGATCCCGAGTATGGTGGCAACCGCGAGGGCAGCGTTTTCCTGATGGAGACCGCCGATGCGCTGGGCGATGCCGACCTCGTCGTGGACGCCTTGCGCCGGTTCCTGGAATCCGCCGAAGGCTTCGACGACGGCAGCATGCGCCACACGACCTACTGGCAGTTCTGGACGATGCCTCATTCCAGCATCAGGGCCCATCCGGAGTTCAAGCGTCTGCTGGTCCAGACGGGGGTCGCCGATTACTGGCGACAAAGCGGCCGGTGGGGCGACGGCTGCAAGCCGATCGGCGCGGACGATTTCCAGTGCGAGTGATGCCCGGAACCCGTTTCTACGGATATGCGGCGGTGGTCGACGCTGTTTCATCAAGGCATCAATGGCCCTGTGACCTCGCGCCAGTTCAATCTCCGCGAGCCCCATGGTCGCTACGCCACTTTGCGCAAGGCAACCGTATGGGCCCGGATGCCTGCATTGAGACGCTTCCTCACGGCACCAAGAATTCCCGCCCAGTGATCCACGCTGGATGGGTCGCGCTCGACTTGAGCAACGACGGTCTTCTTGAAGTCGCGAGTAAGCGCCATGGTCCTGACCTATCTACTGCATGAATCGGCGCCGCGAGTGTCCAACGGACAGGAGTTGCGGGCCATCCATGCGCCCGATGAAGTTGCGGATGACTGACCCCATGAGCTGCTGCACACCCGTCATGCCGAGGGCAGCCGACTGCTCCACGATGCACGGTAAACCGGCGTCCAGAATTCACCACCCCGTGCCCTCACGCAGCCCAACCGGCTTGTACTCCGCAATTACCCGATCAAGGCACCGGATGCACCGCAGACTTCAACCGCTCGAGCATCGCTTGCTTCGACGCTGCATCCAACGCGAGATCGCCATCTTCGTCGGCGCCCGGCAGCGGCCCGGGCGCAAAATCCGCATCGGCATTTTCAATGTAGAAGAAGATCACTTCACTCTGCCCATCTCCGTCCGCGACACGCGCCAGGCGCGCCAGTCGAAAGAGCCGCGGAACCCGGAATCCCTGCTCGACCAGGAACGCGCGCGTGAGTCCGGCCTCGGCGTCGGGAGACTTCGCCGCTGCCCGTTCGTCGTCATGCGCGTAAGCGTAAAACTGGTACGTCTGGGCACCAAACTCGGCGGGCGGCCTGGCCGGATAGACAAATGAGAATTTCACGCCGGGATTGACCGTCTCGTACTGAACGATGACGAGTCGCCGTATGTTCGACTCGGCGTCGGCATCGACGAAGATTCGCCGGTCGGCCGTGGTCTTTCCAGCGATCGGGATCCGCAACGGCAACAAGGGCTTGAACGCGGCATCGATCTGCAGGACGAGGGCCGGACTTGCAGGAATCCGCAGCGTCAACCCGTCCTGCTCCAGCACCGCGGACATCGCGATGCGCGGTTGCCCAGCCGCCAGACAAATCCCCAGCACGGAGGCCAGACACCTTGCGCGCATCGACCGTCCTCCCGCGAGTTGTGGACCCCCAGTCGTCGTGGCTGCTCGAAGTCTATGTGCATCAGTCCGAAAGTCCAGGACGGTTGACTCTAAACCGTCCCGCTGCTCAAAGGTGGGTGGACGTCGGGACCAGCGTGGCTCACAGTGCAGAACGACTGCGATGGTGGTGGATACCGTGAACAAAGACCTTAGTGGACCTTGGCAAGATCAGCTCAAGCGCGCTGAAGATGAAATCAAGGCCGCCCGCGATCTCATTCGCCGCGTGGCTGAATGTTCCAGGAAGGACTTCGCCGCGGATGACGTATTCCCACGGTCCTTGCCTGCAGACATTGCAGACTTGCTGGACAGCATGGAGCGAGCTCTCCAGTCTGCGGAGAGCCGCATCTCTGATGTCACGGATTCGATTGAGCGGCTCCAAGCACCTCGATAAAGCACGCTACGCAGCCACATGAACCTCGCGATCCGAAATGCGTACGAGACTGAGCTGCGCGCCGCCAGTATCGCGACGATCGGAGGAGAAGTCGAAGTTGCGTTTCATCATCTCGAGCGCGCTCACATCCTCAGTCAGCGTTACACGTCGGCACTGGCGCGAGGTGATTGGTCAATCAACCCGCATCGTCGCGGCAGCGATGTTCTCTCGTATCTGGGTGCCCATTGGCAACACTGGCCGCGCCGATGTCAGCGCCATCAAGCCCATGGAGGTTCCGGACGATCTACGTTCCCTGCTTGAAAATCGTGATGTCTAGCAATACGCGGCGCAACTTGGGCGGCGAGTCGTGCCACTGATCATCGGAGTGTCTCTGGCGTTGGCCGTGGGTGTGCTGTACACGATCTTTCGGCTTGATCGCGACCGGGCATTCTATCCAACCGTGATGATCGTAATCGCGTCCTACTATGCGCTATTCGCGGTAATGGGCGCGTCTACACACACCCTCGTTCTCGAGTTGCTGGCTGGCGCAGTATTCCTGCTGGCCGCCGTGTATGGTTTCAGAACATCCCTCTGGGTTGTGGCGGCTGCGCTGGCAGCACATGGGATCTTTGATCTCGTTCACGGCTCGGTCATTTCCAATCCCGGCGTGCCGACCTGGTGGCCGGAGTTCTGCCTCGCGTACGATGTGACGGCCGCTGTGTACCTGGCCTGGTTGCTCAAGAGCGGGCGAATCCGTGCTGCAGCCTGACACGCCTGCAACTTCGCGCGGATGCAGGTTGAGCCCGGGAAGTCATCTGTGAGTCTCGGCGCCGATCGTGCGCCGTGTCTTTCCGGCTGCCGGTTGTCGTATTGCGCTGCGAACCCTGGCACGGATAATGCCGCTCATGCGTCCGCACCCGACACAAGGGTGTCAGTGACGCCCGCGATCATGCTTGGAGGTCCGAATGATGAGCACTCCGGCTGATGATAGTTTGGCCGATGACGATCTGGACACTACCGCCAAACTACCGATTCTGAGCCTTGCGGACATCGTTGACGCACCGCCCGGTGCGGAGGACGCCACGGGAGAATACCGAACCCAGCCGCGTGCGACCGCTGCGCTGCATGCCGAGCCGGACGGGCACTGGGATCTGTCGGATGAACTCGTCGCAGTGCGGGACCGGATCGCCACCCTGGAAGCCACGCTGGCGGATACCGAAATCAGACTGACCCAGCTGCAGGCACGCCATGATTCCCTGCAGACCCACCATGCCGACTTGCTGATCCACAGCCAGGCCGTGTCGCGGGATCGTGACCGCCTCGCCGAGGAACGCCTGCTCTGGCTGGCAAACCGACAACAGTTGCAGGATCAGCTGGAGCAGCAACACGTCGAGACGAGCACCGCGCTGCTGAATCTGCAGCAGTCTCTTGAACAGGAACGACGTACTAGTGGTGAACTGCACCGCCAGCTGGAGGAGCACCGGCAGCATGGCGAAGCGCTGCAAACGGAGTTGCTAACTGCGCAGCAGCAGTTCGCAGAGCAGCATACCTCGGCTGCTGCACTGGCGCGAACCATGGCGCAGGCCCTGCTCGAAAAGGACGATTTGCAGCGCGCCCTGGTGGCTCGTGAGCAGCGCATTGCCGACCTGGAAAGCCGCTTCAACGATACCTCAGCGCAGCTGGCCAGTGCGATCGCCAACAGAGAATCGCTGCTGCGTGAACTGTCGGAACGCCAGGCGGAAATCGGCCCCTTGCAGGACGCACTGAACCGCGCCGTGATCGAGAATGGCCAGTTGGGTCAACAGCTCGCCGAGCGCGACGCCTCGTTGAATTCACATCAGGAGGAAATCGCCAGTCAGGCGCGAGAGTTGCTGGTGCTACAGGAGGCGCAGGCCGCCCTGATGCAACGTGAAGCAACGCTGCAGGACAGCGTGATGCAGTTGCGTGAGGAGCTGGGCCAGGTGCAGTTGCAGCTACAGGAGCGTGACAAGCTGGCGTTGGAGCAGGCACGCGAGCTCGACGGGGTCCACGGCACGAATCAACAGTTAACCGAACAGCTCAGTCACCGTGACCAGACCGTGGCGGTGCAAGCCGAGCGCATTGCCAATTTGTCAGCGTCCGTGCAACGCCTGCAGGATGAGCTGGCAGCCAAGCAGCTTGAACAGGGCGCCAGCGCCCGGCAGATCGAGGCCCTGCAGGCCGAGCTGCACCAGCATGTCGAGGCGATGCACGCCATTCGTCGCGACATCCAGCAGGTGGCGTTGCAGACACGCAGGAACGAGGGCGGGACGCTGCTCAGGACCCTGACGCGGGATGATGCCGAGGGCGTCGTGCATCTGCTCAACAAGAGTTCCATTTCGATTGGCCGTGGCCCTGAATGCGACATCCAGCTTCGGTCCAGTTCGGTCAGCCGGTATCACGCAGTTCTCAGGATCAGCCACGACGCCGTCATCCTCGAGGACATGGACAGCACCAATGGCTGTTACGTCAATGGCCGGCGTGTCACGCGTCAGTTGCTCAAGGATGGCGACACACTGCAGGTGGGCGCGGTACCGCTGCGCTTTGGTAGCCGCGCCACGCAGGACTGACGGCCGAGCGAACCGCTGGAATGTTGATGCGGCGCCCACTCGATGTGATGCAGGCGGACCGGGAAGACGCGCCGGCATTGACTGGACCCGCCCCTCCGGTGATGTTGCCCTTGTGATCCCACTGCCACGCCGTTGCGGCCGAACGATCAGCCCCCAACCAACGCCGCATCGCCGGAGCGTGCCGCGGTCTGGAAGTCCGGGCGCGACACGGGCAGCACATGAATCGAGGCCTCCGTCGGTCGGGTGAAGAAAGCCAGAACCTCGTTGCGCAGCGCGGCGGTCATTCTGCGCAGGGTCTTCAAGTCGATACGCTGTGGCGCAGACCGCGGCCAAACCATCTCGAGTACGGGCTTGCCACGCTTGGTGATGACAATGCGCTCCCCCGCCGCAGCGCGATCGACCAATTCGCTCAGGCGCGCCTTGGCTTCAGCTTTGCACAAGTGACCAAGTATTTGGTCATTTCAGGAGCGGGGATCTGCAATGCAGCAGTCCGATGCCGCCCCACCCGCCGAGCGATGGTCCGCGGGTGCACCATCGATGCACACGGATGGTCCGCAGGCGATTCCAAATGGGACGCCGCGTGCAAACACGAGCTATGCTCCTTTCACTAAGAATCAGGGAGACGAGCCGATGACTGCCACAGCTCGCCGATGATCCTGCAATGGCGTCAGTCCGTCCCGGATCCAACATCTGCAGAGCACAGGCTTACTGGTCGATCGCCGCATAGGTGACGATTACGTAGCGGAACTGGAGGCTTGCGCGCCGCTTTGCAGCGATCGCCTCGTGCACGTCGGGCGTCCATGACGTCCACCGGTCCATGAAGGCCTCGGCGCGCTGCCGGTCGCCCGCGCGCTGGATGGCAAGCACCTCGCGCAGAAGCGAGGTCACGACCTCCGGGTAACGCTCGTAGTGAATCGACAGCACCCCGCCCTGCGGATCGAAGGTGATCAGTCCGTGCTCGATGAACCAGTTGAACTGCATCAACTGCATCGTCTCGTACGGCTGGTCACGCCGCGGTTTCACGGTCTGCAGGGTGCGCAGGATGCCGCTGGCGTAGATCGACCGCAGGGACGCGTCGTCGTAGTAGCCGGCTTTGCTGAGCCTCTCTGCGGCGAACAGCGAGACGAGATCGGCCTTCATCTCCTCGTAGGAATCCGCCGTCGACTCGAGCGCCTCATCGAGCGGCCGACCCCTCGCGTCGCGGTCGACGCCGAGGTAATGGCCGATCTCGTGCCAGAGGGTGCGGTTGAAATTGCCGTCCGGCCGGAGGTCGTCGCGGTGAGCATTGGCGATGACGGCATCCCATCCGGCCTTCGTGTTCGTGAAGAGGATCGGATCGCGCATGATGTTCTCGCGCAGGAGAATCGTCCGGCCGTAGCGCCGCGAGAAGAGCTCATCGTTCGGCAGGATCGTGGCGGTGTTCGCGCCGCGCGCCTGGCCAAAGTCGGCGATGACTTCATAAGCGCCGACCGGGATGTCCTCGCGCACTCGCTTGTGGCCCTCGTAGGGGAGGGCATCCTCAACGTCCTGGAGGCCGGCGAGTCCGGCCGCGAGCCGGCTGCTCGACTCGGCATCCCGCATGAGCAGGCTCAGCGACATGAAGGCCTTGACCCCGTAGAGCGCGTCGTCATACGTCTCGTACGAACCGATCTGCACGTTGAGACGCTTGAAGCGTCCCGTCACCCATGCGGCATCACCGCTTTCGTAGTCATTGCTCAGCAGGTCCCGCGAGCGGTTGCGCAGGTAGCGCGCGAACTCGGCGTCGTCCGATTCCACCGCATCAGCCGCCCGGTTCAGGTGTCCGTGCACGGTCATCAGCTCGTCCGCCCACGCCACCGCCTGTGGCACCGCGTAGAAGGCATCCAGGGCAGGGTTTTCGGACACGGCGCGCAGCCGGGCCGCGAGCCTGGGGTGCAGGGTGTTGAGGACCGGATACTTCACGAGCACGGCGAGATCCTGCGCGGCATTGTCCCTCGTCCCGCGTCGCACGACGGTCCGCTCGCCCAGGATCGCGTCACGCTCGCCCGCATGCGCCGCGAGGAAGGCGTCGATCTCCTCGCGGGTCGTGCCCGCTGGATAGACGTTACGCGTCGGTGCCTCGGGCGCGACGGGCAGGAACGCCTCCCGGCGGTTCTCGAGCGTCGTCGCGATCGGTCCCTGGTTCAGCCGATAAAGGTCGACGAGGTTCCCGGTGACGGGGCCGCCTCCCATGGAGGCGTGCAATGCCTCGAGTCCTTCGAGCGCCGCGCGCGCCTCCGGATGGCGCGAGTCCTCGTAGATCCTCTGGAGAATCCTGCCCGCCTCGAGCAGGTGCCGTACGGCTTCGCGCTCGCCGCCCGTCAGGCCCGACAGGTCCGGCGCGAGACGAATGGTGCGCGTCTTGTCGAGGATCGGCTGGCTGCGGTCGACTGGCCAATAACCGACCGGGAGATCGGCGGCGCCGGAAGGCAGGGAAGTGAGTGCGGCAAGCGCTGCGAGGCAGGACAGGGTGACATTCTTCATGCCTGCATAGCCTAACCCGACTGTGGGTGCGCACGGGCCCGGAGAGGCCGGTTCGGTGTGACTAAGCCGAAGAAGCCGGCTCACTCGCCCTCACCGCCTCGAGGCCCGCCGTTCGATTCACGACGCTTCAAAGCGGACGTTGTACGGTGAATGACGACCCTCGGCAGAAGTTCGTCGCGCTGGAAAGCAGCCGCTTAACGTTTGAGTTCAGCGGCTGCCGGAGCCAGTCCGCTGGAACGACGGGTTATGCCCCTTGCCTGGTAGTCATGGCAGAACGCCGCCTATTTTGTCGAAAAACCCGGTTTCTCGGCACGAGCGTTCTTTCGGAAACTGGACTTCGGATGACAACCCAAAAAGCAGAGCGACCCCGAAAAGGGGACGCGTTGCTTGATGTGATAGCGGGGGGGCGTGCTACCGATCCAAGCAATAACGTTGCTGACAAAGATCTCTGTCGAGTCATCAATCGCTTAGCGCGACACAGCACGTCCCGCTGTGTCAACGCCGGCCGAAGATTGCACAGTCCTTGCGGTCTCGAATCTTCTGGCTGCGGCCCAGCCTGCCGGCCGCCTTCGCTGCCCGTAACCTCAGTCCCGCCGCTGCCGCGAGTACATGCCGACGAACAGCGCGAAGCTCTCCGGATCCCACGTGATCAGGCACAGGTAGATCTGCGTGAACAGCAACGCCAGCAGCAGGTACGCCGCCACGGTAGCGAAGATGCTGTCGACTGTAAGTGCGCGTCCGCGCCGTACGAACGCGAGCATGCCGGGAGACGCCACAGGTGCTCGTCCAGGCATACGAGCAACTGATGCTCGAAGTACACCGACCAGACGCCATCCTCGATCTCTTCGAGCCCGAGCAGTTCGCGGGCGAAGACAGCTGCTTAGCACGCGCTTCCCGCCCTGCCATAATCTGCTGCCGGCGATTTCATCGGAGGAGCGTGCCGCAATGGTAGACAAGACCACCCTCAAGAAGATCGAACGCCTCATCGCACCCTATCGGGTGACTAACGGGCGGGGCTTCAAGCTTGCAGATATCGACCCCGCGGACACGCACCGGCTGGGCGCTGAGGACAAGGCCGATGCCAAGATGTGGCTGGGCGAAGGCGTGCGCTGGCTCGCGCAGGATCAGGACCTGCTCTATGCTCAAGACCGCTGGTCGGTGCTGCTCGTGTTCCAGGCGATGGACGCGGCGGGCAAGGACGGGACGATCAAGCACGTGATGAGCGGTGTCAACCCGCAGGGCTGCCAGGTGTTCTCCTTCAAGCAGCCTTCGGCGGAGGACCTCGATCACGACTTCATGTGGCGCTACTCCCAGCGCCTGCCCGAGCGCGGACGGATCGGCATCTTCAACCGCTCGTACTACGAAGAGGTCCTCGTCGTGCGGGTCCACGAAGCGATCCTTCGCGGCCAGAAGCTGCCGGCGGAGGTCGTCACCAAGAAGATCTGGAAGGAGCGCCTGCGCGACATCGCGAACTTCGAGGACTACCTCGCGCGCCAGGGCACGGTGATCCTCAAGTTCTTCCTGCATGTATCGCGCAAGGAGCAGAAGAAGCGCTTCATGGAGCGCCTCGATCAACCCGACCGGAACTGGAAGTTCTCGTCCTCGGACGTGCACGAGCGCCAGTTCTGGGACCGCTACATGGAGGCCTACGAGGACGCGATCCGGGCAACCGCGTCCGAGCATGCACCGTGGTTCGTCGTGCCGGCCGACAACAAGTGGTTCACGCGGCTGGTCGTCGCGGCGGCGATCGTCGATGCGCTCGAGCGGCTCGACTTGACCTATCCGAAAGTAGATGATGCGAAGCTGAAAGCACTCGCCGCCGCGCGCAAGGCTCTCGCCGCCGAGAAGAAGTAGCGCGCTGCGTTCGTCAATCGCCAGTAGCGTCTCGTGATGGACCAGGAATCCCTGTCGCTCGCCCCCATGCTGATCGGCCTGGCCGGCGGTCTGGCGCTGTTCCTGCACGGCATGACCATGATGTCCAATTCGCTGCGGGCCATGGCCGGCTCGCGGCTCAAGGAGATCATGGCCCGGCTGGCCGGCAACCGGTTCTCCGCGTTGCTGACCGGCGCAATCGCCACGGCCGTGGTTCAGTCGTCCTCGGTGACGACAGTCATCGCGATCGGATTCGTCTCCGCCGGCATCCTGACGCTGGGACAGGCGATCGCGGTCAGCATGGGCGGGGCCATCGGCAGCACCCTGACCGCGCAGATCATCGCTTTCGACATCAGCTATTTCGCGTTGCTGCTCATCGCGCTCGGTTTTGGCCTGTCGATGTGGAAGTCGCATCGGATCGCAAGCCTCGTCGGCAGCATGATTCTCGGCCTCGGCGTGTTGTTCGTCGGCCTCGCCATGATGTCCGATTTCATGGCGCCGCTGCGCACCTACCAGCCGTTCGTGGACCTGATGGCATCCATGAGCAACCCGCTGTACGGGATATTGATTGGCGCGGTCTTCACTGCCGTGGTCCAGTCCTCGTCCGCGACGCTCGGCGTGATTATCGCGCTGGCCTCACAGGGGCTGATTCCGCTGCAGGCAGGCATCGCCCTGGTATTCGGCGCGAACATCGGCACGACGATCACCGCCCTGCTGGCCACCATCGGCCAGCCACGCTCCGCGCTGCATACCGCCATCGGGCACGTCAGCTTCAAGGTCCTGATCGTCGTTATCTGGCTGCCGCTGATCGGCGTTCTGGAGAGGATCACGCGTGCGGTCTCGCCGAGCGCGGACGGGCTTGCACTCGCCGAACAGCTGGCCCTCGAAGTGCCGCGACAGGTTGCCAACGCGCATACCATCATCAACGTCGCGACCGTGCTCCTGCTGCTGCCGTTCATCAACGTGCTGGCCGCGCTCATCGTCCGGATCGTAGGGGACGGTCCAAGGCCGCGCGAACCCGAGCAGGTCGCGACCGCGTTGAACCCGGTGCTCTACGAAATGCCGCCGCTGGCCATGGACGCGGTACGCCGGGAACTCGCTGCGCTCGGCCAGCGCGTCCGCGAGCAGCTCGATCTGGCCATGGCGGCGATCCTGGCCGGCAAGGACATCGCGGTCGGCCCGTTGCAATCGCGAGAGCACCTGATCGACCGACATCACGCGGAGATCGTCCACTACGTCCAGCACCTGCTGCAGCAGGAACTGGCGGCCGACACCGGCATGACTGCAGTGGACCTCGTCGAGGCCGCGGACTACCTTGAGTCGCTCGGTGATCTGGTCGAAAAGGAACTGGTCCCACTGTACGAACGCCGGCGTGCAGCGGACACCGCCGCAAGCCCTGCTTCCGTGGCGCGGCTCGCTGAGTTCGCTACCGCCGTGAGCGGTGAACTGCAACGCGCGCTGGACGCGGTAGAGAATGCGGACCATGCCATGGCCCGACGCGTACTCGATGCGAAGCCGGAACTTCGGCGTCTAGAGCGAGCGCTACGGGACGCCGACCCGCGTGTCGAGCGCGCGGCGTCGGAACGCGAGATCGCGGAAACCCTGCGCCGCGCCTACAGCCTGGTTCGACGGCTGGTGACGGTCGGTACCGGCCTGCTGCGCGCCGACATGGACCGCGCCGGCGACACGCCGAGCCACGCCGACTGAAGGATGCTGAGATCCACCAGCAGCGCCTCGATCCAACCGGTGCAGAGCCACCGGGACACGCCAGGGCACCGGCATGGCGCGGCCGGCAGACTCCTCCGTAACTAGATGGCCCTCCCGGGGGCGCCCGCGCCCGCTTCAACTCCGGTGACGAACGTCTTGAGGCCGCTGCTGGAACGGATGATCAGCTTCTCGATTTCGATCACGAGGAAGAACACCAGGCCGCCTGCGAGCAGAACCGGCCAAACGTGCAGCGGTATCGACTCGTTGCCGAACAGCATCTGCAGCGGACGGAAGTACGTGAACAGCAACTGCAGGACGAGGACCGCGCCGATGCCGATCGCAACGAACTTGTTCTCCATGTGTGCCTTGAAGGACAGCGAGCTGTCGATCAGGTAGCGGCTGTTCAGCAGGAAGAAGCACTGCCCGATGGTGATCGCGTTGACGGCGACCGTGCGGGCCAGCGCATCGGACGCACCCTGGCCTTTCATCCAGAAGAAGGCCCACAGCGTGAAGCCCAGCAGCGTCAGGCCGACGAATATGACGCGCCAGATCCCGAAACCGGTCAGGATGGGTCGGTCCATCGCGCGCGGTGGCCGGCTCATCACGTCCCTTTCATGCGGCTCGAAGCAGATCGCAAGGCCGAGCGCGACCGACGTCACCATGTTCACCCACAACACCTGCGGTGCGGTGATCGGCATCGAGAACCCGAGGAAGATCGCCACGGCGATAACCAGGGCCTGGGCGACGTTGGTCGGGAACAGGAACAGGATGGCCTTCTCGATGTTGTTGTAGACGGTGCGGCCTTCCTTCACCGCGGCGCCGATGGACGCGAAATTGTCGTCGGCGAGGATCATGTCCGCCGCTTCCTTCGTCACCTCGGTGCCCTTGATGCCCATGGCCACGCCGATGTCGGCCTGCTTGAGCGACGGCGCGTCGTTCACGCCGTCACCCGTCATCGCACAGATCTGCCGGTTGGCCTGAACTGCCTTGACCAGTCGCAGCTTGTGCTCGGGACTCGTGCGCGCAAAGACATCGACGGTGCGCACCACTTCCTGCAACTCGGCCTCGTTCATCTCCTCGATCTCGGCTCCGATGACGGCGGTCTTGCCGTCACCGATGCCCAGCATCCTGGCGATCGCAGCGGCGGTGATGCGATGGTCGCCGGTGATCATCGTGACGCGGATGCCGCCAGCGTGGCATTCGGCGACGGCCTCGATCGCTTCCTTGCGGGGCGGGTCGAGCAGGCCGACCAGGCCGATCAGGACGAGGTTCTTCGGCAGGTCAGCGGGGCCGAGGCTGCCCGCCTTCAGCTCCGGATCCTCGAGCCAGGCGAGACCGAGGACGCGCTCGCCCTGGCCCGCGAACTGGTCGGAGATCTTCTGGAAGTGCTCGCGATCCAGCGGCGCAGGATCGCCATCGGCGAGCTGCTGGCGGTCGCAGTTCGCCATGATGACCTCGGGGGCGCCCTTGACGAACAGCACCTCCTTGCCGTCGGCACGCCGGTGCAGCGTGGCCATGAACTTGTGCTCGGACTCGAACGGAATCGCGTCGATCCGCGGCCAGGCCGACTGCTCGACTTCGCGCGTCATGCCGAGCTTGTTCGCGAACGGGTACAGCGCCCCTTCCGTAGGGTCACCTTCGACCTTCCACTTGCCGTCCGCCTGGAAGAGCTCGGCGTCGTTGCAGAGCAGCGAGTTGCGACCGAGCAGTTCGAGCAACAGGTCCTTTTCGGCGGGCTGCACGCCCTTCTTGACGTCACCCTCGGGCGCATAGCCGTTGCCGCTGATCCGGTACTCGGACTCGGCCGACGCTGCGGACACGACCATCATTTCCATCAGCGTGAGGGTTCCGGTCTTGTCCGAGCAGATTCGCGACACCGAGCCCAGAGTTTCCACGGCCGGCAAACGCCGGATGATCGAGTGGCGGGACGCCATCCGCTGGACGCCGATGGCCAGCGTGATCGTGATGAGTGCCGGCAGGCCTTCCGGGATCAGCGACACGGCAATGCCGACCACGGCCTGGAACAGCTCCACGAAGTCCTTGCCGACCACCCAGCGGCCGTAGGCGAACACCGCCACGGCCACGACGGCCACGACCGCCGTGATCAGGTTGCCGAGCTTCTTGATCTGGCGCAGCAACGGCGTTTCGAGCGCGCTGACGTTGGCGAGCAACTGGTTGATCTTGCCGAGCTCGGTCTCGCTGCCGGTCGCGACCACGATCCCGGTGGCGCGACCGGAGACCACCATCGTGCCCGAGAACACCATGCTGTCCCGGTCGCCGACCGTGGACTTCTCGGCGACCGGATCGGCGGACTTCTCTGCGGGCACCGACTCGCCGGTCAGGGCCGCCTCTTCGGTCCGCAGGTTCTTGACGTCGACCAGGCGCAGGTCCGCCGGCACCTTGTCGCCCGATTCCAGCAGGACGATATCGCCAGGCACGAGTTCCTCGGCCGGCGTCATGCGCGTCTCGCCGCCGCGCACGGTCCGCGCCTCGGCCGACAGCATGTTGCGGATCGAGTCGAGCGCCTTCTCCGCCTTGCCCTCCTGGACGAAGCCGAGGAGTGCGTTCAGCAAGACCACGGCGAAGATGATGCCTGCGTCGAGCCACAACCCAAGCATCAGCTTCACGAAGCCGGCGCCCAGCAGCACGTAGACGAGGATGTTGTTGAGTTGCGCCAGGAAGCGCAGGAACGGTCCGCGCCGCTTGCCCTCGGGCAAGCGGTTCGGCCCGTACTTCTGCTGGCGGCTCGTCGCCTCGCCGGCGTCGAGCCCCGTGTCGACATTGGTGGCCAGCTGCTGCACTACTTCGTCCGTCCGAAGGGCGTGCCAAGCAGTCGTGTTACCCATGCTCATATCCGTATCCTTGATTGGAAGCGCCAGCAAAGCGGCACGAGGAAGGTGTCGACGACCAGCCACCGTATACCGATTGGCAGGCCATACTTCCAGAAATCGCCGAACTTGTATCCACCAGGCCCGACCACCATCAGGTTGACCGGCGTGGCGACCGGGGTGAGCAGGACAGCATGCGCGCCCACGGTCACGGCGATGATCTGGACTTAACCCGCTCTCGTGGACACCTGATCGTCGCACCGATCAGGGGCCGCCAACATTGCGACGAGCTCGCGGGGCTGGAGGGTGAAGACCGCATGGTCGGAGGCGATCTGACGTTACCCCCTGCCCGCCTCGGGAATCGAACCATCGACACGCGGACTTTCAAAAGCTCGGAGAGTCGCGTTCGGTGCGGGTAAGCCTAAGACCGACAAGCGATTTACGTGTGGCCGACCGAACTGTTTCCGAACGGTTCGCCGACACTTTTTCGTCGGCTCGGCTCGTCAACACCGCAGCATGCTGTCAGCCAGAGGACCGACGTGACTTGGGAGTCGACTTCTCCAGTACCTCGGCCATTCGGGTCTGCCAGCCAGGACCCGTCGCCTTCCAGTTGGCGATCACTTCCGGCGGCAATCGCAGCGACAGCAGTCTGCGTGGATGCTGCAACTTCGGGCGTCCTCGGCGAACCAGCTTTTCGCCCCGGTACAAGTCGGCACCCGCGATCCACTCGTCGGTAATTTCCGGCGGCTCACTCGTCACGACTGAAGTACGGACGGAGCCTTTTCGCTTCGCGCTCATGACAATGCCTCATGCTGATGATGCGCCTGGCCGAACCGCGCGGTGTCCAGACGAACACAACCAATCGTGAATCGAGCATCCCGACCGTCACAAATCGAGGCTCACCGTAGTCGAAGCGGTCATCGGCGCGCGTGAAATGAACGCCCGCGAAGACCTCCTTCGCCCTGCGCATGTCGAGACCCCGCTCTGCCAGCGTGCGCTGCCGCTTCAACGGCTCACACGTGATGCGCATGGATTAAATGTAGCTACAAATAAGCCGGACGTCAAACGCCCTTGAGACACAGCAGCGCTACCCAGGTCTCCGGAATGAGGTGTAAACCATGTGATCGGAATGCACCCCATCGACACGCGGATTTTCAGTACGACGGAGAGCCCGGTTCGGCGTGAGTAAGCTGAAGAACGCGGACAATTTTCTGCTTCGCCGACCGAACCGCCCCGCCCGACCGAGCCTATCCCGAACCGTAGCCCGGAAATCGTGCCTGAGTTTTGCGGTGCCTCGACGCGGTCAACGGCTTACCCGCATCGCGACCGAACACTTTCCGAACCGCGCGCCAAACTGGCCCCGATGTGCTGTTGGCCACTTACGTCGGACAGCAGGCGGATCAATTCCTGCTTGACCACCGCGTAACACT
>Ga0209262_10000077_pt1 | contig 66076 bp, 64 predicted proteins | sample Lowcelwee11metaG_FD_187171 | JGI IMG/M metagenome (GOLD analysis project Ga0209262, IMG submission 187171) | Freshwater pond sediment microbial communities from the University of Edinburgh, under environmental carbon perturbations - Low... | ecosystem: Environmental > Aquatic > Freshwater >... | reverse complement strand
GACAGATCCTGATTCCCCGCCGCGATCTCCTTCGCCGCCGTGTTGATCGCTTCCGTCGCTTCCTTGATCCGCCCCACAACCTCCCGCAACCGCTCCACCGTCGTGTTCGTGTCGTCTTTCAATTGACCGAACGTGCCTTGGTAGTCGCCGCTCATCGTCTGCGTCAGATCGCCGCGCGACAAGGATCCCAACACCTCGGCCACCGCCGACAATCCGCTCGACGCCGTTTCCAACAACTGGTTCAGGCCTATGGCCAGCCCTTCGAAGAAACCCTTCTTGCCTTCCAGCGTCAGACGCTTGGTGAAATCGCCCTGCGCCGCCGCGAAGATCAGGCCTTGCACCTCGCGCTCGACCGCCAGTTCCAGCGTACGGTCCAACCACTGGCTGGCACGACCGAGGTAAGCACCATTGGCGCCACGTACCGGTGTCGCGGTCACACGCAGGGTATGCGCCGCCATCGTCACTTCCAGCGTACGCGGCTCGGATAACTCGGTACGGTAGGCCACCTTGGCCTCTTCTTCGTTGAAATAGTCGGCCAACTTCTTGCCGATCAGCCAATCGGCGCTGAAGCCAGGATAGCGCTCGGCCATGGACGGCGCCATCTCGGTCCACAACGCATGAGCTGCCTGGTTCATGTAGATCAGCGCGTTGCGCTCGTCGGAAATCGTCATCGGCATAGCGGCGCCATCCAATGCGATCTTGATGCGCGCCATCTCGTCGGCGACGCGCTTGGATTCGGCCACCTCGAAACCCAGACGATTCTGCATGGTCTCCATGCCCTGCAAGACCTTACCGATTTCGTCGTAGCGCGTGGTATCGAGCGCATTCTCGTAGCGCCCGGCCGAGAGCGCGCGAAAGGTAGGCAGCACTTGGTCGTTGAGCGGCCGAGAAACCAGCGTCCGCACCAGCCAGATGATGATACCGACCAGGATTAGGCCAACCAGCAGGGACATGCCCAGCAGCAGACGCTTCATCGTCGTGGCGATGGCTTCAAACTCGTCGACATATGTACCGCCGCCAATCAGCCAGTGCCATTCGCCGATGGTGTCGAACACGGCAATTTTTTCGCGCGGCGTGGTATCGCCCAGTTCGGCGTTGGACCAGGGATAACGGATCTCGCCTTGTTTCTTTTCGATCATCTCTTTGATGAACTCGCGCCCCCCAGCATCCTTGGCACCCAGTATCGACTGGCCTTCCTTGGCTGGGTGGATGACCGCCATGCCCTGGTCCTTGCCCGCCTTGGCGTCGAGCACGAAGAAATAGCCGCTGCTGCCGACCTTGACGGCCTTGACGTGCTGCTTCAACTCCGCCAGTTCGGTGGTGATATCCATACCGACGAAGAAGATGCCAATGACAGCACCGGCAGCATCCTTGATCGGGCGATAGGACGTGTAGTAATCCTTGCCGAACAGTTTGGCTTTGCCGACATAGCTCTCGCCGGCCATCATCTTCGCGTAGGCCGGATGTTCCTTGCCTAACAGAGTACCGAAGGCGCGTTCGCCGTTTTCCTTCTTCAGCGAAGTGGCGACACGCAGGAAGTCATCGCCTTTCTTCGCGAACAGAGTCGCCGCTGCGCCGCTGGCCGCAGTAAAACGGTCAACCTCGTTGAAGCGACCATTCAATGCAATTCCCCCATGCTTGAGCAAAGACTCGTCGCCTTTGGTCTCAAGCTCCAGCGTCTCGGAGAACTGGTTGGCGAGGATATCGTTGAGGCGCATCACCTCGCGCCTCATGGCGCTGGCACGCACCTCAACCATGCCGCGAATAAGGCCGAGGCTCTGCCGCAATTCGCTGCTTCCCTGCTGTTCGAGCACACGGCCCATGTGGGTACCGAGCAGTTCGGCACTGGTGCTCATGATCAGAACGGAGGCAATGGCGCAACCCAACACCAGCTTGGCGGTCAGGGAAGCTTGCTTGATCTTGCGCGCCAGTCGTGCGAACGGTGTGCAGGAGACGACTTGGCCATCGAGTACACGCTTGTTCCCCGCCTTGCCGGCGCGGAAATCGCGATAGGCCGTCTCGCAGGCTTCAACCGCCGCGCGCGGCGGCTTGCGGCGCACCGACATGTAACCGCTGACCTGTCCGCCTTCCCAGATCGGCGCCGCATGCGCCTCGACCCAATAATGGTCGCCGTTCTTGCAGCGGTTTTTTACATAGCCCACCCAGGGCCGCCCCTGTTTAAGCGAATCCCACAAATCCTGGAATGCTTCCGGTGGCATGTCGGGATGGCGCACGATGTTGTGCGGCTCGCCGATCAGCTCCGGCTCCGTGAAGCCGCTGATATCGAGAAAATCCTTGTTGACGTAAGTGATGCGGCCCTTCAGATCGGTCTTCGACACGATCATCGATTCGTCGCTCAACAGGATTTCGTTGCCCGTCACGGGGAGGTTGGTTCGCATATGTTTGCTTTCTTAGAATTCAGCTCGGAGCGCTACGCTCGCAATAGTCGGCGCTGGCAAAACGGCGGCACGTATCGCTGACTCAGGCGGCGGCGCTGGCCGCCTCGTCGACCAGCGCCATTTCGGCGGACAGCATCAGTCGCTCGATATCGACGACGATCAGCATGCGCTCGCCGAGCGTACCGAGGCCATTGATATAGCGCGTATCGACGGTGGCGGCGAACTCCGGCGCGGGGCGGATCTGGTCGGCGCGCAGGCTGGTGACATCCGACACGCCATCGACGACGATGCCGACAACACGCCCGGCCAACGACAGGATGATGACCACGGTGAAAGGCGTGTACTCGGCCTTGCCGACGCCGAACTTGATGCGCAGGTCGACGATCGGCACGATGATGCCGCGCAGGTTGATGACGCCCTTGATGAAGGCCGGGGCGTTGGCGATCGTGGTGGGCTGTTCGTAGCCGCGAATCTCCTGCACCTTGAGAATGTCGATGGCGTATTCCTCGGGGCCGAGGGTGAAGGTGAGATATTCCTGGGCGTAGCCGCCCTCGTCGCCGGGATCGGCCTTGGCGTGCTTCTGAGCGAAATCCTGGACCATGGAGGTTTCTCCTTTAACGTGTATCAGGCGGCAGCCGGCAGGGCATGGCGGGCCATGTTGACGAGCATCGAGACATCGAGGATCAGCGCAACGCGACCGTCGCCCATGATGGTGGCGCCGGAAACGCCGGCCACTCTGCGGTAATTGGATTCGAGGCTCTTGATGACGACCTGGTGCTGGCCGACCATCGCATCGACGAACAGCGCAGCCTTCACGCCGTCAGCTTCGAGAATGATCATGATGCCTTCGTCGAGCGCGGTGATGGCGCCGGGCACCTTGAAGATCTCGTAGAGCGTCACCACCGGCAGGTATTCGCCGCGCACCTGAATCAGGCGCTCGACGCCGGACACGCTCTTGATCATGCCGTGCTCGGCCTGCAGCGATTCGATGACGTAGCCGAGCGGAATGATGTAGGTCTCGCCACCGACCGCGACGGACATGCCATCGAGGATGGCCAGCGTCAGCGGCAGGCGCACGGTCATGCGCGTACCGATGCCCATCATCGAATCGATCTCGACACGCCCGCCCATGGCGGCGATGTTGCGCTTGACGACATCCATACCGACGCCGCGTCCGGACACCTCGGTGATCTGGTCGGCAGTGGAAAAGCCGGCTTCGAAGATGAGCTGGAAGACTTCCTGATCACTCATCTGGTCATGGACGTTGAGGCCCTTCTCCTTCGCCTTGGCGAGAATCTTGTTGCGATTCAGACCCGCGCCATCGTCGCCGACTTCGATGACGATATTGCCGCTCTGGTGGTAAGCCTTCAGCGTGATCGTACCGACCGGCTGCTTGCCCTTGGCGGCACGTTCCTCGGGCGGCTCGACGCCATGGTCGAGGCTGTTGCGCACCAGGTGAGTCAGCGGATCGGAAATACGTTCAATCAGGCCCTTGTCGAGTTCGGTGTTTTCGCCGGACAACTTGAGTTCGACCTGTTTGCCGAGTTTCTGCGAAATGTCGCGCACCACGCGCGGAAAGCGCGAAAACACCACCGAAATCGGCATCATGCGGATCGACATCACCGATTCCTGCAAGTCGCGGGTATTGCGCTCAAGCTGGATCAGGCCATTGTGCAGACGCTCGAACTCGACGGGATCGACCTGTGCGGCCGACTGGGCGAGCATGGCCTGGGTGATGACCAGTTCGCCGACCAGATTGATGAGTTGGTCGACCTTGTCCACGCCGACGCGAATCGAAGTGTCAGCGCCCGGCTTGACGGCAGCCGGCGCGACACGCTTGGCATCCTTCTCGACCAACTTGACCGGCGGTGGCTCGACCGGTTGAGGCGCGGCAGGCGGCAACACAGTTGGCGCGGCGTTTGCCATCAGGGTGTGGGGATCGACGAAGAAGCCATAGGCTCCATCGACGGCATCCGCCGATGGAGGAACAGAAACTGGTGAGGATACGGGCGTCGCACCGGCCGGCAGGGGTTCGAAAAAGCCGTAGGCGGTTTCTTCCGGCGCAGCGGCCGGCGCAGCAGGGGACAGCGTCGCGGCGGGCAGGGGCTCGAAGAAACCATAGGCCTCTTCAGTCGCTGCTGGTGCCAGATCGGGAGCGCCGCCGCCACTTATCGGTTCAAAAAAGCCGTAGGCGGTTTCTTCCGGCGCTGCGGCGCTTGCTTCCGGCGCAGCGCCGAAAAAGCCGTAGGCGCCATCGGGGGAATCCCCGAACGCGGCCTCGACCGGCGCGCCGAGCGGCACGATACGGATGCTGTCGTTGCGCGCGACGAATTCGAGCAAGTCGCGTACATGCTCGATATCGGCAGCGCCCAGCAACTGAAGGTGCCAGGGGGATTCGGCGTTCTCGGCACGGCCGGCGATGCGCGCCTCGCCCTGGCCGCTCAGTTCGGCCATCAGGTTATCGAGCGCCTTTTCGATCGCGTCTGCATCGCCTTCGAGTACGAAAAACAGGTCCAGCCCTTGCGCGGGCTGTGGCACTAAAGTCGGCTCCGGCGGGGCGGCGGCCGCAACTTCAGCCGGCGCAGGCGCATCCTCCGTCAATAGCCGCAAGCGCCGGCAAATCGCGGCGGACATCTCGGTATCCGCCTCGCCTTCGCCCTTGTGGGCGGCCAGCAGTCCCTTGAGCACATCGCCAGCATCAAGGAAGGCGTCGATCATGTCCTCGCGCAGCTTGAGTTCGCCCTTGCGGATGCGGTCGAGCAGGTTCTCGAGAATATGCGTGACATCGGCCAGGTCAGTGAAGCCGAAGGTGCCGCTCGATCCCTTGATCGAATGCGCCGCGCGAAAGACGGCATTGAGCTGCTCGGCATCGGGCGCGCCAATGTCCAGCGTGAGCAGCAGGTTTTCCATGGTGGCCAGGTGCTCCCCGGTCTCCTCGAAAAAGACCTGGTAAAACTGGCTCATGTCGATGGCCATGTCGCCTCCACGTAACAATCGGGGGAAATCGGCGAACCGGTACTTAACCGATCACTTTTTTGACAACCTCGACAAGCTTTTGCGGATCGAATGGTTTTACCAGCCAGCCGGTTGCGCCCGCCGCGCGTCCTTGCTGCTTCATCGCATCGGACGATTCCGTCGTCAGCATCAGGATCGGCACGGTCTTGTACTGCGGCAATCCGCGTAAATTCTTGATCAGGGTCAAGCCATCCATACGCGGCATGTTCTGGTCGGTCAGGATCAGGTTGAAGGTCTTGCCCTTCGCCTTTTCGAGACCGTCCATGCCGTCCACGGCCTCGACGACCTCGTAGCCGGAGCTTTTCAGCGTAAAGGACACCATCTGGCGGATGGAAGCGGAATCGTCGATCGCGAGGATGGATTTAGCCATTGCATTAGCTCCTGTGTTCAGAAGAGTTCGATGTCGCCTTGGGTCATAGCCTTTTGGTCGACGGGATTGTTGATGGTCTGTGCTGCGATACCGCGCAAGGCGGTAGCGATCCTGCCCTGTTCGGCGCGTAGCGATTCTATGGCGGCACTGGCATCGATGTTCACCGCATCTTCGTCGAGCGCAATGCCCAACGTGTTCAACTGGCCCACGACCGCGTTGAGCGCTTCGACGCGCCGTAGTATATGCGCGAGCAACTGCGACACCATGTCCTGGAATTGCAAAGCCGTCACCGCCTTGCCGACCAGGACATTCACAGCGGCGGCGCTGCCTCCCAGTGCGCCGATGGCCTGCATGCGCGCTTGATTCTGGCCTTCCATCGATTGGATAATGCCTTCGACCTGCTGTTTCGATTCAAGGGCAAAGTTCATGTCCTGGCTGGCCATGCGCTCGATGGCGGACTCTGTCTGCTTGACCGAACCTTGCATACTTTGCATCAACGCGTTGATCTGCTGCGAAAACTGCGTGGTACGCCCCGATAGATCGCGTACCTCGTCGGCCACTACGGCGAAGCCGCGCCCGGCCTCGCCAGCGCGTGCCGCTTCGATGGCAGCATTCAGGGCCAGCAAATTGGTCTGTTTGGCGATGGAACCGATTTCGGAAAGAATGCTCTGCACGCTACTCGCCTGCGTAGCGATATTGTCGGTAAGCTCGACGAGTTCCATGCCCAGCTTGCTATTGTTGATCACGCTATCAACGACGCGCTGCATGACCCCGGAAGTATCGCGCACAAACTGGTCGAATTGGATAGGCTCATCGCCTCCAGAGGAGCCCGCCGTGACCGAAAGGGTCATCTGGTGTTGCTCTTCAGTGTGGGCATGCATACCTTGGAAGCTTGCCGTGAGGTCATTAATAGCGTCGTGCAGCAGGCTCTGTACGCGCCCAATCTCGCTATTTACGGCACCGAACTGGGTGGCAAACTGAACTGCGGTTTCGCGTAACAGGTTACGGAACTCCATGATCAAAGCCCGCTCTTCTTCGGCGTCGCAGGTGGGTTGTGCAAGACAGGGGACGCTCGACAAGAGCGAGATCATCCGCCCGCCAAGCGCAATTACGACGAAAGCAATACCCGCCCCAATCCCCGCCTCTGGCACGAAAAGGTAATACACGGCCGCAACACCGCCAGCGAATGCCAATCCTAACCACAGGGTTTTATCGAAATAGCGCATCTATCTTGTTAAGCAATTGAGCAAGCGCATATTATTCTTTTGCAGTACCGCATCGGCAGCGGGTACTGTCCGGCAAGAACCCATTGTAATACCAAAGTCTAAATCCAGCCTCAGCGTGCAGGTGTGGAATTCCCTGGCTGCGGCTGGCCTGCCGGCAAGACGCCTTGCTCTTCGAGTTGCTCGGCCTCGCTTACCTCAGTTGCCGTCTCCTTGCCGTCGTTGAGGATCGCCTCTTCGGTACGCTTGTTCATAACGACGATACTGATACGGCGATTGATGGCGTTAAACGGTTGCTCCTTGTCGTACAGCACCGTCGCGGAAAAACCAAGAACGCGCATGACCTTGGCGTCGGCCATGCCGCCTGCAACGAGTTCGCGACGCGAGGCATTCGCACGATTCGTAGACAACTCCCAATTGCCAAACCCGCGGTCGCCTCCCGCATAAGGCGTCGCGTCCGTATGGCCCGACAGTGATATGCGGTTTTCGACCTTGTTCAGCATCTGACCGATTTCGCGCAGGATCTGCTTGGTGTAGGGTTTCAGTTCGGAACTGGCCAGATCGAACATCGGCCGATTTTTTTCGTCCACGACCTGAATGCGCAAACCCTCGCTGGTGATATCGAGCAGCAATTGATTCTTGAATTGCTTGAGCGTCGGACTGGCCTCGATCAATGCTTCCAAGTCAAGCTTCAGCGCTTCCAGCTTTTCGCGTTCCATCTTCTCGAACTCGGCCTTCATGCGCTTTTCGCTGATCTTGCGGTCGGATTTGGTCTCGCCGCGCTTCACCTGTCCATGCGCCTGGGTGAGATCCTGACCGCCGCCCTTGATGATCGATGTCGCGTCGCCGGCACCGGAGCCGCCCAGCAAAGCGACCATCAGCGGCGTTTGAAAGTGGTCGGCGATACCTTTGAGATCGCCCTGCGAGGTGGAGCCAAGCAGCCACATCAACAGGAAGAACGCCATCATGGCCGTCACAAAGTCGGCATAAGCGATCTTCCAGGCGCCGCCATGCGCACCGCCACCGCCCTTCTTGATCTTCTTAACTACGATTGGCTGTTGACTGTCGTCGCTCATGCAAGCTCAAGTGGAATCGGATGAAAAGTCGGCGCTGGTGAAACGGCGAAACTTACTTGCCTTTACGGGCCTTCAGGTCTTCTTCAAGCTCGGTAAAGGTTGGGCGGTCAGCGGAGTACAACACCTTGCGTCCAAATTCGACTGCAACCTGGGGTGCATAGCCGTTCATGCTGGAGAGCAGCACAACCTTGATGCACTGATAGATCTTGCTGCCCTCATCGACCTTCTGGTTCAGTTGGTTGGCGATCGGCTCGACAAAACCATAAGAAGCCAGAATGCCAAGAAAGGTGCCGACCAACGCACCGCCGATCATCTTGCCCAATACCGCAGGCGGCTGACCCACCGAGCCCATCACGTTTACCACCCCCATCACAGCCACGACGATACCCATCGCGGGAATTGCGCCGGCCATCGATTGGATCATATGCGCGGGGAAATGGGCTTCGGCGTGATGCGTTTCGATTTCGATATCCATCAAGTTCTCGATCTCGAAAGCATTCAGGTTGCCGCCCACCATCATGCGCAGGTAATCGCAGATAAACTCCATGACATGGTGATCATGCGCAATCGAAGGATACTTCGAGAAGATCGGGCTGGCCTCGGGGTTTTCGACATCGCCCTCGATCGACATCAAACCTTCCTTGCGCACCTTCGAGAGAACCTCAAACAGCATGGCGAGGAGGTCCATGTACAGCGCTTTATTAAAGGGAGAACCCTTCAGCACGGAAGGAATCGCGCCAAGCACGGCCTTCAGCGAGCGCGGTCCGTTGGACGCGACAAGATAGCCGACGGTAAGGCCAACAATGGCGATGTATTCCAATGGCACCCACAGGGCACCCAGGCTGCCGTGCACCGCATAGGTGCCGACCGAAGCGAGCAAGACGATAACGTAGCCGACAAGTAATAGCATGAACGACCTCGGTGATTTTCCCGGCCAGCGCAGGCTGGGCGCAGGCGACGAGGGCGCAATGATAGCGGCAAAACACGGGTTCAGTGCAGGCGGATGCACACACCACAGCAAATCAGGATGTTGCCATACCGCGATCCGGACTGTCGTTCACAGCCCCAAAAGTAGCGTTCTTTCCCTGATAACAGGGAAAGAACGCCGGAGCGAAAGAATCAAATTAAACCAACCCGGATCTATGCAATGGCAGTCTCTGCCTCTGCCGCACGACGGGTTTTACCGGCACGCGCTGGCATGTGACAAAGGCCACAAACATAATCTCGCCTCGGGTCATGGGCATGCGCAACAAAATCTCCGCCGCAACACTTGCAGCGGGTCATCTGCAGCATGCCAGCATCGAAAAAGCGCACCATGGTCCAAGCACGCGTCAGGGAAAGCACGCTTTCCATGCCGCAGCGACCAATCTGCTCCATGTAGAGCCGATAAGCCTTGATGATGCGTTCGAGGCTACCCAAACCGGTATGGCGCTCAAGAAAATTGTAGTAGGCCATGAACAGCGAAGCATGCACGTTCGGCTGCCAGGTCATGAACCAGTCGGTGGAGAACGGCAGCATCCCCTTTGGAGGAGAGACGCCACGCACTTCCTTGTAAAGCTTGAGCAAGCGCTCGCGCGAAAGATTGGTTTCGGCCTCCAGAAGCTGGAGGCGTGCACCAAGCTCAATTAATTCAATAGCTAGGCGAATATCTCTCGCCTCCGAGATCACGGATTTATTGCGCATATAACCTCCTGGATTCGCGGGATCTGCGACTTCAGGCGACCGACTCGACCGGCTTACCTGCGGCGAGTATGGCAGCATGAATATGACCAACGCCACGCTCACGCTCGTGGTTGGCCAGCAGATCAATCAATAGCGAATCGTCAAAACGGAAGTTACACAACAACATATCGGAACTGGCCATCTTCAAAACCTGGCCCGGCGTCAAAGCTTCCAGAATGTCGGCAATCTCCTCGCTGATACCCAGGCGAAACACGGCGGCCTCCCGATCGGAGCGAACCATGTTTTGCGCCAGCATCAGGTAGGCAAGATTGACTTCCTTTATATCATTGTAGGTGTCAGTCGATTTCATCTTTGCGCTCCTTGCATTGCCGCCAACCCGGAGCACAGAGACCATCTGCACATGCCCGTTTGGCAGTGATTGCATTTTCAATGAAACTTCGCAAGAAGAAAATCAACGGAAAGACCATCCTTTTGTAAGAATGAGATAAGCACACCTTGTAAGAAAAAACCTTACAAAACTAGCCTTATCTTATGTTTTTATTTGAATTTTTCTGATAGCCAAGTATTGGAGATGCTACTGAATGGCAACCACACAATTCCTACCCTCTTGTTTTGCCTTGTAAACACCTTCGTCTGCGCGCTTGATCAACGTATCGATATCGGTGATTTTTTCATCACGCACGGCAATCCCAACACTAACGCTGCACGTGAGCGCTAAGGTGCCGGTACTCAGTTTGACCTCTGCAACCGCTTTCCTCACCCGTTCACCACAAACCAGCGCAGCCTGTAAGTCAGTTTCCGGGCAAATCACGATGAACTCATCGCCACCGGTACGACAAACCACGTCCTGCGCGCGTAAGCCGCTCTTGATCGCCAGTGCAGTCTTTTTCAACACCATGTCGCCAACATCGTGACCATGGCTGTCGTTGATGGTCTTGAAGTTATCGATATCGATCATCATGCAGGCCATAGGGCGCTTGCTGCGATTGGCGGCCTGCCACTCCTGCTGGAATCGCTCAATAGCATAGCGACGATTGGGGAAGCCGGTGAGGACGTCAGTCAGCGCCGCTTCCTGCAAACGCCGATTGGTCACCGCCAATTCCGCAGCAAAGCGGCGAATCTCCTCGCGGTCGCGCTCAATCTCTTGCTGCAACATCACGACACGCTGGCCGGCACGTAAACGTGCGCCCAACACGCGCGATTTGAGCGGTTTGCTCATAAAGTCGTCGACACCGGCATCGAATGCTTCGACCAGCCTTTCCTCGGCCTCCAGCGCGGTGAGAATCAAAATATAGATGGCACGACCAAGTTTTGTCTGGCGCAATGCCCGTGTCAACTCGACACCATCCATCTCCGGCATCAGCCAATCCGTGATCATGATTTGCGGCCGAACATCAAGTGCCTTCTCGAAACCCTCTTGGCCGTTGGTCGCCTCGTGAACCTCATAGCCGGCATGGCCCAACAGAGCCTTGAGCAGGGTACGCATACTATTGTCGTCATCGACCACGAGTACCCGCATCGGACCGTCGGTGCCCGCAGCGCTAGGCATGCCTGCTTGTGAAAGCTCGGGGGCTGCCGGTGGCTTGGATAACTCGTCAAAAGGAGGAACGGCATGTGCATCGACATTCAATTGCGCCGCCCACTCCTGCCAGTCGCGTACCACGCGATCGCACAAAGCGATCAATTCCTCGCTTTCCAAAGACAGCTTGCTGCCAAGCAGGAATAGATTGGACATCAAGGCGCGCCGTTCGGATTCGGCCGCGAGGCAGATATCGGCAATCAGGCGCGCCAAGCTTAAGGCCCAAGTGAGTCGATACTGGCGCGAGTCGGGCGCAAAGCTGGCCGTGCCCGGATCCTCGTGCGCGAAAACCGAGTCGACGAACATGCACGGCAACCCCCAGTCCTGCAACATTGCTGCCGCCAATTCGATGTGGGTCATGGCGAACGCGCTTTGCTCCAGCGTGGCAAGCGACGACGATCGATCGATCGTCAATTGCCCAAGCAGGCGCGCATAGTCTTCGGGATAAACCGTGGCCAACGCCAACTCGCCAATGCGACATAACAAGCCGACACTGAAAGCCTCTTCCGGTGGCGCGGCACGCGTCTGTGCGGCGAGCGCCTGGGTCGCCACAGCACAGGCAAGCGAATGCGACCAGAAACGACGATAGTCGAAATTTGTGCAATGGCCGCTGCGATGCGCCGACAAGAGAGAAAAACTCAGTGCCAGATAACGTACCGTCGGAATACCTAAAATGATCAGCGCATCCGGAATGGCCGCCACCGGCCGGTGGGCACCGATTTGCGACGAGTTGGCTGCCTTGATCAAGCGACCGACGAGTGCTGGATCGGTTTGCACCACGTGAGCAAGTTCGGCGATGGAAACGCCTTCCTTCCGGGTCAGACGCATCACGGCCAAAGCCGCGCCCTTAGGCGAGGGCAAATCGCCTACCGCTTTCAACTCTTGCAATTTTTCTAATTTATAGCGACTGCTATCGTCGGCAGACTGCATGGCCAAAATTCGTCTGTTGGTCAAGCCCTGCCTTATACCACCGCGAACTCGCCTTGTGTTGTAGGCGTACGCGCTAGAATCCAAGCCATGGAGCCCGATATCAATTACTGTTGTTCCTGTGCTGCGCCTGTCAGCGTAAAGATACCTGCGGGCGATAGCTTGCCGCGTCATGTCTGCGATGCCTGCGGCGCAGTACATTATCGTAATCCGCGTCTGGTAGTCGGAGCGCTACCGGTATGGGAAGATCGCGTGTTGCTGTGTCGTCGCGCCATAGAGCCGCGTCTTGGTTACTGGACGCTACCCGCTGGCTTCATGGAAAATCAGGAGACGGTGAGCGAAGCAGCAGTGCGCGAAACGCAGGAGGAAGCCTGTGCGCATATTGAACTTGGCGAAATGTACACGATGATCTCGGTACCACATATCAATCAGGTTCATGTGATCTACCGTGCGCGCCTGCTTGATCTCGATTTCGCTCCGGGCGAGGAGAGCCTCGAAGTCGAGTTGTTCGAGGAGGCAGCCATCCCGTGGCAGGAAATCGCTTTTCACACCGTCGCCATGACACTGCGCCACTTTTTTCACGACCGAGCGCGCGACAGTTTCATGCTGCACACCGAGGCAATCGCGCCTCCGCGCTGAAACTATTCCTCCACCGCGAACACCACCGGTAGCAACACCGCAAACTCCTGGCCACGCAAGGACTCAGGCAAGCCGGTTCGCACCACCGCCCGGTGCAGCATTTCCAGCGCGGCCGTATCAAGTACCTCATGGCCGCTGGATCGAGTCAAGTCGGTGCGGCGCGTCAGGCCTCCGGCATCGACGATAACGCGCACCTCAACCGTCCCCGACAATCCTGCCCGACGCGCTACTTCGGGATACCGACGAAACCGGCGCGCCTCACTCGCCAGCGCAAGGCGAAATTGCCGCAATCCCGCGGCATCGGGTCCGCGCTCATCAGTCTCCGCCATAGCAACTGCTTTCATTGCGGTCGGCATGGCACGCAATGGTAGAGCAGCACCCATCGGTTCACTCTCCACCAATGTATCTTTCGGCGGCAATGGATCAAGACTCGGCGACACCGAAGGTAATCCATTTTGCGGAACTGACGGTACGGCGAATGTTGCTGAATTTCCTGTGTATTCCGCGACAGTCTGGCGTACTTGCTGCGGCGGCACAGGTAGCGGCGTGGCAATTTCAGGAGAAACGGGAACTGTTGCTGTCAGTAGCACCGCTTGCAATACTCTAGTTTGCGCGGTACTGTCCGGATTGACTGCAATACGCGGCGACATCCCAAGCAACAGCGCATGCAGCATGAGCGAAAGTACGACAGCACGCAGCGGGAACGCAGATGTTTTATGGCCTTGCCCCTGTAGCCACGACGAACTTTCCATTGTCACAATGCTCTGATAGTCTTCGGGACAATTGTAAGGCGAATACAGTCCGGTCAATGAGCGCGTACCCCTTGATCCTCACTCTCGATCCGCATGGCGTGCCGCACCGCTGGGTAACGTGGCAGCACGCCTGCTTCTATTACGCGAAGGATCTTGTCGCCTGGTCCGTCGGCGAACATAGCTTCGTCATCCACGGCGGGCTCAACCGCAATACCGGCGTGCGTTCTGAAATCTGCGCCAATAGCATCATTGCCATCAAGGGGCGGGCTCTTGGCGGTCGACAATTTCAGCAGGTACCACCGCTCGACAACCGTGAGCTGTTTCATCGTGATCGGCATTTCTGCGCTTATTGCAGTCAACAGTTACCGAGCTTGCGCCTGACACGCGACCACATCATTCCGGTATCTCAGGGCGGGCGCGACATCTGGATGAACGTAGTTACCGCCTGCCGCCCTTGTAACCAAAAGAAAAGCGGCCGCACACCGGAGCAGGCCAATATGCAACTGCTTTACGCCCCCTACGTGCCCAACAAAGCCGAATACCTGATCCTCTGCAACCGCAACATCCTGATCGACCAGATGGATTTCTTGGCACGCCACGTCACTGCACAAAGCCGCATCAGGCCGGCGTCCTAAGTATTCCCCCATGACAACAGGCAAAAGCATCAAGGCCTTGACGGCCTACCGTCCCTACTGGGCCAAGCGTTTCGGCATCGCGCCTTTCCTACCCATGTCGCGCGCCGAAATGGAGTCCCTCGGCTGGGACGAGTGCGATGTCGTGCTCGTCACCGGGGATGCCTACATCGACCATCCGAGCTTTGGTATGGCGCTCGTCGGCCGTCTACTCGAAGCACAGGGATTCCGCGTCGGCATCATCTCCCAGCCTGATTGGACATCATCAGATGACTTCCGTCGCCTGGGACGGCCGAAACTGTTCTTCGGCATCACCGCTGGAAATATGGATTCGATGGTCAACCGCTACACTGCCGACCGCAAGATCCGCTCCGACGACGCCTATACACCGAACGCTGAGCCGAACCGTCGTCCCGACCATGCTGTCACCGTCTATGCCCAGCGCGCACGCGAAGCATTTGCCGGCGTGCCTGTAGTGATTGGCGGCATCGAGGCATCCCTGCGCCGTATTGCACATTACGACTACTGGTCTGACACCGTGCGTCGCTCGGTACTTACCGACAGCAAGGCAGATCTACTACTTTTCGGCAATGCCGAACGTGCGCTGGTAGAGTTGGCGCACCGCCTCGCAAAAGGGGTACCGATCAGCGCAATCTACGATCTGCGCGGAACGGCCTTCATGGTTCCTGCCGGTTGGCGGCCGGCTGACGATTGGCAGGAAGTCGGCGCTGACGGTACGCAGATCAAGGTGGACCGCAACAAAGCCTTTCTGCGCTTACCTGCCTACGAGGCAGTAAAAGCCGACGCCACCCTCTACGCCCAAGCCTCGCGCACCTTTCATCTCGAATCGAATCCCGGCAATGCGCGCGCCCTAGTGCAGCGCCATGGCAACCGCGACCTCTGGCTCAATCCGCCGCCGCTGCCTCTTTCCACCGTCGAAATGGACCATGTATTCGGTCTGCCCTACGCGCGCGCACCGCATCCGGCATACGGCAACGCCAAGATTCCCGCCTGGGAGATGATTCGTTTCTCCATCAATATCATGCGTGGCTGCTTCGGCGGCTGCACCTTCTGCTCGATCACCGAACACGAGGGCCGCATCATCCAGAGTCGCTCGGAGGAATCGATTCTTCATGAGATTGAAGAAATTCGCGACAAGACCCCAGGCTTCACTGGCGTCATATCCGATCTCGGCGGCCCGACCGCCAACATGTACCGTATGGCCTGTAAGGACGCACACATCGAGGCCGCCTGCCGCCGCCTCTCCTGCGTCTATCCGGACATCTGCGAGAACATGAACACCGACCATGCGCCGCTGATCTCGCTTTACCGCAAGGCTAGGCAGGTACCGGGCGTCAAGCGCATCCTCATCGGCTCTGGGCTGCGCTACGACCTCGCAGTGCGTTCGCCAGAATACGTGCAGGAACTTGTGTCTCACCATGTTGGCGGCTACCTGAAGATCGCGCCGGAACATACTGAGAGCGGCCCGCTGTCGAAGATGATGAAGCCTGGCATGGCTAGCTACGACAAGTTCAAAGCCATGTTTGAAAGGGCCACGAAGGCAGCTGGTAAGGAACAATATCTGGTTCCCTACTTCATCGCTGCGCATCCGGGCACCACTGACACCGATATGCTCGAACTTGCGCTTTGGCTAAAGCGCAACGGCTTTCGCCTCGATCAGGTGCAAACCTTTCTGCCGACGCCACTCGCCATCGCCACCGGGATGTGGCACACCGGTAAAAATCCGTTGAAGCGAGTATCAGTTAGCTCGGAAGACGTTCCAGTCGTACGTGGCGAGCGACAACGCAAATTACAGAAGGCCTTTCTGCGTTACCACGACCCGGCAAACTGGCCGTTACTACGTGAAGCCCTAAAAACCATGGGCCGCTCCGACCTTATCGGAAATGGCAAGAAACATCTCGTGCCCGCTTGGCAGCCTGATGGTAGTAGCCAAAAGTCGGCGCTGACGGAACGGCGCCGCAAGCCTACGTTGCTAATGCCCAGAGCCTTACGCAGATAATAATGCCCCTTACAGGGCATTTATCGACTGATCGACTACACACAGCCGGTGGGCTTGGGCATCCCTGCATAGCGGCCGGCTTGTTTAGCCGGGCCGTATGGGAACAGGTCGAACAAATACTTCTTATCGCCAAAAGTCTCGCCTAAATCGTTGCCAATCAACTTCGTCATCACGCGTAGATTGGGAGCAGTAGCATTTTCGGCATAGTATTCACGAATCCAATTGATGACCTGCCAGTGCTGCGATCCCAACGCAAGATCGTCCTGTTGCGACAGTACGGTCGCAACATCCTCCGACCAGTCCTCAAGATTCGCCAAAAAACCCTCGGCGTCGGTTTCAATTGCCTTGCCATTTACGTTGATCATTTTTTATCCTCTCTAGGGAATGATGCATGGGTTAATACTTGATTATTTTTGTCGGATTTTAGACGGCAATTAGTTTTGTGCAAATAAAACCTTTCGCACGTTTGTTCAGATATTTCTATATGGGGTATGGGCGGTCATCAATATTGACCTGCCACAACGCGACTAAGAAAAACAAAGGCAGGGTTCACCTAACAACTGGTGACTCCTGCCCCTTAAGATTCTTCGACTATTTCTTACTAGCGTTTTTTGCGTCCTCATCCATTTTCTTCTTCGCATATCCGTAGATATACACCACGAAGAAAGCTGAAAAGGCTACAGTGAAAACACTCAACAAACCAATATCTGAACTAAACAGCAGCTTAATTGCATCCATCTTAGCGTCTCCCCTAGTTGATAAAAATAGACCTACGAACGCGGTTTAGCGATCTCTGCTCCACCAATTACCGCTTCCTGGGCGGAAGGCAACATCACACTCCCCATCAACCGCCATGTTTTTGCTTCATCTTCAACCAGAACTAGCCAATGACCCGATGCCGGCAACAGCATTTCGCCTCGGTAAACGTCACTACTGCGCTTCAGCACTGCGTGCTGATCCAAACCCGCCCGTGTCGGGTGAGACAACGTAACACTCAAAGCCGATGGCATATCGATATTCTGCGCAGAACTCAGGCGAATCTGCATCGCCTCACGCGTCATCATGACCCCTGCCGTTATACCCAAACTTTCAGCCTGCTGACTTTTAGCGATTGTCGCCCCAGCAGCCAACCCCTTCTTGTAATAGTCATCGGTCACTAGACCATCGCTGCTGGTCACAGCCAACCATGCTGTCGTAAGCCCAGCTATGATGACAATGAAAGGACCCGCCATCAGAATCCAAGGCCAGGGTTCTCGATACCAAGGGTTTCCATTCTGTTTGCCAATGGCGGTCGTCGCGGTCATATCTTTCTCTTTCATGGCATCAGGAAAATAGCCTTTTCGTGCACAGCCAGATTAGGACTATCTTCAGACTTGACATCGAAATAAATCGTGTGTGACCCTTTCTTCCCTGCCTCTGGCGGCACGCGTACAGCGACAGTAAAGCTCTTGGAGGCTGCCGGAGAAACCTCAATTTCAGTTTCTCCCTCCATCTTGATGTTCTCAAGACCATTTACAGACACAACATAACGGTGGCCTTGTTCCGTCACATTCATTACCTGCAGACGAAATACGTTCTCAATCAGGCCCCCCTCCACTTCGCGGGCGAGAATGGCTCGGTCGCGAATAACATTGACGCGCAAATCTGCCTTGTTTGCGAGGCCCCAAATCAGAGCCAACGTAATACCAATGAGGATGACCGTATAGATAATGATGCGCGGCCTGACAATGTGACCAAGTATGTCTCTCCAGCCCCAATGCTGGGCCAGAGCGTTTTCTGTGGTGTAACGAATCAACCCCTTCGGGTAACTCATTTGCGCCATCACATCATCGCAAACATCGATGCAGGCTGCACAGCCTATACATTCGTACTGCAAGCCATTGCGAATGTCGATGCCGGTTGGGCAAACCTGCACACATAGGCTGCAATCAATACAATCACCTTTGCCGACACTCTTCGGATCGACATCCTTCTTACGCTGTCCTCGCGGCTCGCCACGCTCTGTATCGTAAGTAATCACCAAGGTATCGGGATCGAACATGACACTCTGGAAGCGGGCGTAAGGACACATGTAAAGGCAAACCTGTTCGCGCATCACACCGGCAAACAAGTAGGTCATGGAGCCATAAAAAAATATCCAGAATGTCTCCCAAGGACCCAGATTCCATGTCCAGAACTCAACCCAGACCTCTTTGATTGGCGTGAAATACCCTACCAAAGTTAAACCTGTCCAAAGCGCTAACAGACCCCAAGCACCAAACTTCAGTGTTCGCAAACGAATCTTGCGGGCATCCATCGGTGCTTTGTCCAGCTTGATACGCGCGCTACGATTACCTTCGATCTTAGCCTCGATCCAGAGGAAGATTTCTGTATAGACAGTCTGAGGACAAGTGTAGCCACACCATAAACGGCCTGCCACAGCTGTGAACAGAAACAGTGCGTACGCTGAAATGATCAATATGATGGCTAAGTAGAAAACGTCCTGTGGCCATAGTACAAGGCCGAAAATATAGAACTTGCGCTGGACAAGATCGAACAAAACGGCCTGACGATCATTCCACTGCAACCATGGCAAGCCATAGTAAAGCGCTTGTGTGAGCCAGACGAAAAGCCAGCGCCAATTGGCAAACAAACCAGTAACAGTGCGCGGGTGAATCTTGACGCGGGACTTGTAGAGAGTTACTAACTCTTCCGAACCGGCTGGGGCTTCGGATTTCGGGGATTGGCTCATGATTTTGGCATCTTCAAGGGTTATTGTCTGCTTGTCTAGCAAATTGCTCATCTTACGCGTGACGGACAATCCCCTGTTACTGTCCACCAAATCTAACCTGCATCGCTTTCAGCGAATCCCCCGCAGGTTACAAAACCTCCCGACCCACAAAGGGTCGGGGGCTTCATACTTAAAGCATTACTTCTGTTCAGTTGCTGGTGCTGCTTCAACCGCAGGTGCTTCTGCAGCGACTACTGGTGCAGCAGCTACCTCAGGCTGAGCGCCACCACCAAGACCCCAGACATAGGCTGTCAGCAGGTGAATTTTTGCTTCGCCGAGGAACGTACCGAACGCTGGCATCTGATTCTGGCGGCCCTTTGTAACCGTCTCAATCATTGATTCTTCTGTCGAACGATAAAGGTAGACTTTGTCCGTCAGATTCGGGTAGCCGGCAGCCTGCATACCTTTGCCATCAGCCTGGTGACATGCTGCACAAGCCTCCGGGAACAGTTCTGCACCACGCTGAACACGAGCAGAATCAGAGGTCAGACCAGATAGGGACCGCACGTAGTGCACCACATCTTTGACCTGCTCTGCATTCATATCCGGCTTCACACCCTTCGGGGTCATGATGCCCATGCGGCCGCCTGTGATGGTTTCCTTGATCTTCTCAGGTGTACCGCCCCAGAGCCAGTCACCATCTTTTAAGTTCGGGAAGGCAGGCTGTCCTCCGGCATCACCACCGTGGCATTGCGCGCAGTAAGTCTGGAACAGGCGAGCGCCCATTTCCTTAGCTTCCTGATTCTTGGCCACCGTCATCACATCCTGCTTGAGGAACTGGTTGAACTTCGGGCCATACTGCGCTTCTGCGGCCTTCATTTCAGCATCGTACTGACCACGCATGGTCCAGCCGAAACTACCTGCCATATTGCCTAGACCAGGATATAAGGCCAGATAAACCAACGCAAACAACACAGTGATGTAAAACATCCAGCGCCACCAGTTCGGCAACGGATTGCTGTACTCCTCCAGTGTCTCATCCCATACATGACCAGTAACATCGCCGGGCGTGTATTTGACCGAACCCTGGATCCAGAGGAACCAGCCACAAAACAAAATACTGACGGCGACAAGAACGATAACGTACAGGTTCCAGAAGCCGCTTACGAAATCGCTCGTTATATTGAAATCCATGACGAATTCCTTTCAGTTATGCTGATGACCTGCGCGACCACCACCCGATGCATCTTCATCATCATCGACGGCAAGTGCGGCTGCCTCATCGAAAGCGCGCTTGCGCTTTCCCGAGTATGCCCAAACCACAATGCTGATGAATGCAACGAAGGACAGCACCGTAGCAATTGAACGCAGGTCGTTGATATCCATGACGCTTATCGGGTCTGCTTGAGTGCCAGGCCAAGACCTTGCAGATAGGCAACAACTGCATCCAACTCAGTTTTACCTTCTAGCGCTTTGGGCGCGGCTGCAATCTCTTGATCTGTGTAGCCTTTCAGGCTTGAACCGAAGACCTTGTTCAGCGCCGCCATCTTGGCACCAATTGCAGGGTCCTTAAGCGGACGATTCAGCCAATAGTAAGCCGGCATGTTCGACTCTGGAACCACGTCACGCGGATTCAACAGGTGAATCATGTGCCACTGATCGGAATAACGACCACCAACGCGAGCTAGATCCGGACCGGTACGCTTAGAGCCCCACTGGAAGGGATGATCATAGACAAACTCACCCGCTACAGAGTAGTGCCCATAGCGCTCGGTCTCGGCACGGAAGGGACGAATCATCTGTGAATGGCAGTTGTAGCAGCCTTCACGAATATAGATATCCCGACCAGCAAGGCGCAGTGCTTCGTAAGGCTTAACCTGTTCGTTCACTGGTGTCGTGGTTGACTTCTGAAAGAATAGCGGAACGATTTCCACCAACCCGCCCCAGATGACTGCAAACAGGGTCATAACGATTAACAGGGTATTACTTGACTCGACTTTTTCTTGCGTCAACATGATGCTTACTCTCCTAGCGATCAGTGGGCGTGAGCGGGTTCGAGGACTTTGGCGTCATCGACCGCACGGCCACTACCGATTGTCTTGAACATGTTGTAGGCCATCAGCAGCATGCCCGCGAGGAACAACACACCGCCAACCACGCGGATTGTCCAGAACGGGTAAGAGGCCTTAACAGACTCGACGAAGGAATACGTCAAAGTACCGTCAGCATTAGTGGCACGCCACATCAGACCTTGCATCACGCCAGAAATCCACAGTGCCGCGATATACAGCACAGTACCAAGCGTAGCCAGCCAGAAATGCACGTTGATCAGCTTGGTCGAGTACATTTCGGCCTTACCGAACAAACGCGGCAGCAAATAGTAGATCGAACCTACGGAAATCATCGCCACCCAACCCAGTGCACCGGAGTGAACATGACCTACCGTCCAGTCGGTGTAGTGCGATAGCGCATTCACCGTCTTGATCGACATCATCGGACCCTCGAAGGTCGACATACCGTAGAAAGACAGCGAGGTGATCATGAACTTCAGGATCGGATCATCACGCAGCTTGTGCCAAGCACCCGACAGGGTCATGATGCCGTTGATCATGCCACCCCAACTCGGAGCCAGCAGAATCAGCGAGAAAATCATGCCGACTGATGAGGTCCAATCCGGCAAAGCAGTGTAATGGAGGTGGTGCGGACCGGCCCACATATAGGTAAAAATCAGCGCCCAGAAGTGCACCACCGACAGGCGATAGGAATACACCGGACGACCAGCCTGCTTTGGCACAAAGTAGTACATCATGCCGAGGAAGCCTGCTGTCAGGAAGAAACCCACAGCGTTGTGACCATACCACCATTGCATCATCGCATCCTGAACGCCAGCATAGGCCGAGTAGGACTTGAAGAGGCTGACCGGGATCGCGGCACTGTTGCCCAGATGCAGCAGGGCGACAGCGATAATCATTGAGCCGAAGAACCAATTCGACACATAGATATGCTTGGTCTTACGAATACCGATAGTACCGAAGAACACAATCGCGTACGAAACCCACACTACGGTGATCAGCAGATCAATCGGCCACTCAAGCTCAGCGTATTCTTTGCCGGAGGTAATGCCCAGCGGCAGCGAAACGGCAGCGAGAACGATGATCAACTGCCAGGCCCAAAAGGTGAAGGTAGCCAGACCTGGCGCAAACAGGGTCGTGTGATTGGTCCGCTGAACCGAGTAGTAGGAGGTGGCGAATAACGCGCAACCGCCAAAGGCGAAAATAACTGCATTGGTGTGCAGCGGCCGAAGCCTTCCGTACGACAGAAACTCGATAACGTTCAGCTCAGGCCAGACCAGTTCGGCGGCAATAATAACGCCGACCAGCATGCCGACGATGCCCCAAATAACGGTCATCACGGCGAACTGACGCACGACTTTATAGTTGTAAGTCGCTTGCGATTGCATGATGGTTTTCACCTCTCTATTAAAAAAAACAAATCTATTCCCCTTCTCCACATCTTGCCCGTGGAGGCTGGTGGCGGAGCATACTGGACAACAAGTGCGGCATTTTGACCCAGATCAACTTTGGTGCATTGCAGAATAATTTATAGCCACATTCATCCATTCTCTTCACGTCAGAATGAGCAAAAAAAAGGGTGCGCTTACGCGCACCCCCAACCCCAACAGAGAGACTAAACGACCCATAGGTGCGACAGCTATACAAACGCACCCAATCGAATTGAGGCAGTATGGATTTTGATCTCCCTGAAAACATTGATCTGCGTCAACACACATTCACTTGCCGCCCTTGTCGCCCCCCTCATCAATCGTGTTCGGCTTTACCTGCTGCTCAACGCTTGGGCGATCATCGTCCATTAGCAAGCGATAAGCAGGTCCTTCAAGATCCTCCATTTGGCCACTCTTTAAGGACCACCAGAAAATCACTCCGATCAGAAAAACCAAACCAACAGAGAAGGGAATCAAAAGGTACAGGCTTTCCATTATCCCAATCCGGTAGTATCTAATTGGCTGAGGTAGTTTTTTGCATACGCAGTGCATTTAGCACCACAAGCAAAGAACTAGCGGACATACCGATGCCAGCCATCCAGGGCGTTACTAACCCTATCATGGCCAATGGAATCGCTACTACATTGTAAGCAAAGGCCCATAGCAAGTTTTGCCTGATTATCCGCAAAGCGCGGCGAGACAGCATAACGCCATTGAATAAATGCATCGGGTCGTTCGACAATAGAACCACATCGGCCTGACTCCGAGCAAGGTCGGTGCCACCGCCCATCGCGACCGAAATATGAGCTTGCGCCAGCACTGGGGCATCGTTCACCCCATCGCCTACCATCGCGACCGTTGCGCCACGTACCTGTAACTCTTTCAGAAAGTCATGCTTGCCTTCGGGAGTCATACCTCCATGGTGATCATCTATGCCAAGTTCTGCCGCGACAGCAGAAACCGTCTGTGGCGCATCCCCCGACAATATGGTCAATCGCAACCCAAGCGCACGCAGCCGCCCAAGTGCCTCGGCTGCTCTTGGCCGCAAGGCATCAGCGATACGAAACCAGGCCAACCAACCCGATTCATCGCCTAAAGCCACCACTGTATCGCCGGCTTTTAGCCATCGGCTCACCTCTTCCGGCACAGGATAGCCATGCAGTTCTGCAACAAAGCATGGTGCGCCAATGCGTAAACGCCGCTCGTCCTCGCTGCGAGCCTCAATGCCATGGCCGGTTAACGCCCTCAACCCAGAAACTTTCGCCGTTTCGCCAGCGCCGACTTTATTCATTAGCGCTCGGCCCAGAGAATGCTCTGAAGATTGCTCAAGTGCCCGTACCCAGGCAAACACTTGGTCATTGCTCGTAGCATCGGTACAAATCATGTCGACGACCGCTGGCCGTCCGACGGTCAAAGTACCGGTCTTATCGAATACCCAATGGTTTGCCCGCGCAAGCGTCTCGATGGCATGCCCGCGCGACACCAGCACGCCTTCGCGGGCCAAGGCGCCGGTCGCTACGGTCAAAGCAGCCGGCGTCGCAAGCGACAACGCACAGGGGCAACTCACGACCAACACGGCGACGAAAACCCATAACGCCCGGTCGGGATCAACATTCAGCCAATAAATCCCCGTAGTTACAGCCAATACCAGCAACACCCAGACAAACTGCATGGCAATACGATCAGCCAACTGGACCAGTGCAGGCTTCTCACTTGCGGCCTGTTCCATCAAGCGCCGAATCGAAGCCAGCCGAGTCGCCTCGCCAACACGCGCCAGCTTCACCACTAGAGGGCTCGCAACGTTTACGCTACCGCCGGTCACTTCATCGCCCACTCGACGTGTTATTGGCCAACTTTCGCCTGTGAGCAGCGACTCATCGCTACTACTTTCCCCTTGGACTACGCATCCATCCCCGGGCATCACCTCCCCAGGACGCACCAATACATGATCGCCCACACAAAGGTCGACAACCGCCACGCGCTCGCTACCCTGCTCAGGCCACTGGATTAGTCGCTCCGCAAAAGCCGGCAAAGCACGCGCCAGCGCCTCCACGCCGCGCGCAGCCTTCTGCCGCGCCATCATTTCCAGATAGCGACCGGACAGCAGGAAAAACACAAACATAGTCACCGAATCGAAATACACCTCTCCCGAAGCACTCACGGTCGCCCAAACGCTAGCGGCAAATGCACTCCCGACGCCCAAGGCCACCGGCACATCCATGCCGACGCGCCGGAACTTCAAGTCGCGCCATGCATTGGTAAAAAATGGCGCCGACGAATACACAATCACAGGCAAGGTCAGCATCAGGCTCGCCCAACGCATCAGACTCTCGATATCCGACGTCATGTCGCCGCCAGCGAGATACACTGGAATGGCATACATCATTACCTGCATCATGCCAAAACCGGCGACAAACAAGCGCCATTGCGCGGTGCGACGCTCCTTTTGCGCAAGCTGCTCTGAACGCGCAATATCGTAAGGATGGGCCCGGTAGCCTATCGCCTGGATCGCTTCGAGAATTGCCGACAACCGCGTGACATTGTCGTCCCAGCGCACCCGCGCGCGACGTGTGGCGTAATTGATGTCGACGGCAGTCACCCCCGGCTGGCGCGCAATATGCGCCTCGTTCAACCAAACGCACGCCGCACAGGTAATACCCTCAAGAATCAGTGCCGCTTCACGCTCATGCTCACCCACCGGCCGCACAAAGTTCTTCTGCACTTCGGGGTGATCAAATAAGCCAAGTTCTTGTAAAGCTTGCGGCAAAGCTTCGCGCGGAGACTCTGGCATCGCATCGCGGTGCCGGTAATAATCGGTCAGATTATTTTCGACAATAGCTTGGGCCACGGCCAGACAGCCAGCACAACACATCTGGCGCGGCGCATCATCCACATCGACATGCAGATTGACACCAGATGGCACCGGCAGGCCGCAGTGATAGCAGTTATCGTGTGCGCTCAATGAGATAGCCGAAGAGAAGAAGAAAAAAGGCTTGCCGAAGCAAGCCTTTGGGAGAACCTGGTGCTGCTGACCGGAATCGAACTGGTGACCTACTGATTACGAATCAGTTGCTCTACCAACTGAGCTACAGCAGCGAGCCGGCCGTATTGTAACTCAACTTAATTACTGGACCAACTCGCGCCAAACCGCTCGTTTGCCCATAAAGGTACCCGTTTTCGTTTTGAATTTAGCATTGTCATCGACTTTCGGGTTTGGGTCATCCGCTGTGACAGTAATTAGTACGGGACGAGGAGAACCGCAACCCGACTCGCCGCAACCACCCGAACCAGTTCCCAGCATGACGACGGTCATGCCCACTATAGGCGCATTAGTTTTGGTACCCGCATAAGTTGATCCCTCGACCTGGCAGCCGGTTTTGTAGTCGATATAGTTGGCCCAGCCATAGCCTCCAGGCGCGCACACATCGCTGGCGGGTACGGTGGTCGGCAGCAATACCGTGCCGAACTGCAATTGCGGATCGACATTCGCCCGTTCGCTAGCGGATATCCCGCTGGTTGGAGATGTATATAGATCAGGGAAGTTAAGGTAGAAACCGCGATCACTCGTGAAATTCACTGCCTGGCAAGAGGTAATTTTGCGAGTAGCGCCGGTAGTTGTGAATGTCTGTGCGACCATCTTGTTCGCCCCGGAACTGTACGAACGCGGATTGACGAATGTCGATGTCGCATTGTCGTCTTTTATCGCGTAGACAGTGTGTAGTTGAGTTGTCTCCAAATCGCATGTTTCCAAGTACTTCCCCGTAGCGATATATACGACCCTTTTATCGTTAATCTTCGCCAGTTCCGGTCGTGTCGTGATCGGTTGCGCCGCGTTGGAAGCATCTTTCAATTCGGCAAACTTCATGACACTGTTGTCACTTAAATCGAAACGCCAGACATTCCCGAGCAAATCCCCACCATAGGCATAAAGCCCGGTATTGTCTTTTTCAGCGCTGTTCGCCCACACCGAAAACCTGGCGAAACCGCTTGGATCGGTCAGGCTGCCAGCCCCTGTGCCTATCTTCGTCAGCAAAGCGCCGGTCGTTGGGTCAAGCATATACAAATAGCCTTTGCCGTTACCTGGGCTGATATTGTTGTAGCCCGAACTAAGCAGCACCACCCACTTTCCATCGCTGGGGCGCTTGGTCACCACGGCATCGCCGTAGCTATAGCCGATATCGCTATCGTTGGTGGTAGTAAACTCCCACAGCAAAATCGGCACAGCCGGGTTGGTCACATCCAGGGCATAATAGCCACGCCCGCCTCCACGCAGGCTACCGATCAGAATTGTGCGCCAACTGCCGCTGTAATAATCGGCAATATACACACTGCCATTGACATAGTAATTATGCATGACCGTATAGTTCTTATCCGCCAGTTTCCACATGTTGGGGATTACCATGGACGGCACATAAGCCCAGCGCTCTTGCCCGGTAACGGCATCGAACGCATGCAGCATCCCGTCGTTTGCGCCGAGAAACACCGTCTTCGCACGTCCCGTATTACTCGTCACAAAACCCGAATAACCGGTATCGGTATATGAAAAGTTTGGTTTTGCCACATAGGTCGGTTGCGACTCCACTACATCGCCCATTACAGCTTCACGCGAACGATAAAACCGGCTTAAGGCATCATTACTGGCCCGGTCCTCGTAACCCGTCTGACCACGCAGGAATTTCACCAGCTTATCGCCAGCCGCCGATGTCTGTTGATCTGCAGTCAGGCTCGCCCATTGGCTCAAGCTTGTGCCGGTGAAATACGTCTTCTGTGCGGCGGTCAAATTGCCATAGGTGAAATCCCCCAAGCTACCACCGACATTGGTATAGATGGTACGACTGTCGCTACTCGCACTAACCTTGGTCTTCAATGTGCCGGAACAGCCGACCGGCACCTCAACCTTGCAATCAGTCCCCACCAGTGTCCCGCTAGGACATGAAGTCTGGCTGGGAGTAACGCAATACCATACATTGCTACCGTTGCTCGTGTCGTTTTGCAGCGCGCTCGGCGCATTGCAGGATGCCGCGACCACATCCTCCACACACCATTGCGCCGCTGTACTGGTTGCACCGGTAGATAGATTCATAGTGCGCGCTTCGAGATTGCCGTACCACTTCGCCGTGGTATAACTAGCCACATAGACGAAGTTGTCGCCAGCCACCGGGTTCAGCGTACTGGTTGCCGCCGCAGCGCCAGCGCCGATTTTGGCGGAAATTGAAGCCAATGCGGTGTTCAAACCAGTCACGATATCGTCCGGGCTCTTGGCACTGAAATACTGGCCTTGACCATTGACGGCGGCGTGCCAGAGATCGTCGATACGCTCGCCTTCTGAATTATTGATCGGATCGGGCCAGTTCACTACCGGCGAACCAAGACCATTTTTCAGGTTGAAATAATCCCCGGATGTCGCAGTCAGGTAATCGCTCTGATAGTTCAAAGTACCGTCCGCACCCAGACCGATCGTATAGGACGTCAAGTGCTGTTTGACGTTGTTGTCGGTAGCGCTGACAAACACATTGTTTTCACAAACATCCAATCCCAAAGCACCGGTACAGTTACCCAAGGCGCTGGTGCGCAAGTCAGTGTCGTAGTAATACTTCGCAACGTCAGCCAGCGATTTCTGACTCGCCGCAGAGCCCTCATACATCGGTCGCGGCGTACTACCGCCATCCCAATTGCCGATGTTCGACCCGGAAAGATCGTAGGGGCCATAAGTGCTGGTTTCATCATTGGTATTCCAATAGCCGTCCGTCGAGAGGATAGAGAAATTCTGCTGGCAGGAATACTGGAGCGGGTCGGCTGCACCAGAAAGCTTTTTCGCGAAGATCTTGCCGACCTTGGATAGCGCCCCGCGCAGCGGAGTGCTACTGGTTGGCGCCGAGGCAAATAGCTTGCTATACCAAGAATTCTTGTGCGCCAACTCGAATTTATCTAAAGCCAGATACTTCGTGCCATTTGTCGCCCCCGTATAACTGATCGCATTGAAACCAACACGAAACTTGTTGTCGATGTTCTTGAATGCCCGGCTCACCCCGGACTTCATCATCTGCATGCGAGTGTGGTAGTAGGTGAACCAGTTGGCGAAATTGGTCATCTCCTCGTTGTAGGTACAGGTCGTGCCTGTGCAATCAGTGCGCGTTGCGGCTTTGGAAGCAGTACCAGGGTAAGGATAGCTGTTGTTCGTGCTGACAATGTTCGTATACACGATGGACCCCGGCACGCCACCATCGAATGCCGTGACAGTCAGAGTTTTCGATCCTGTACCTGACTTCGACCAAGTGGGGGTAAAGGTGATCCCGGAGGACGGTGCAGTAATCGTCACCACGCTACCGCTTCTTGACGCACTGTAGCCGGTGACCTGGCAATTACCATAGGGCAGTGTTGCGTTAGTACAAAGATTGATCTTGTCCCTGATAGAGGTTGCCAAGGTACTGCTGCTGCTGGACGAATCACTTTGCACACTCATGATCTCCAAGCCATTCACCTTCACGCTGGTAATCCGGTTGGTGCCGCTACCGCCCACGGTCAGGGTAGTTTTGGCCGGCAAGCCGGGATAACGCGGATACTGATACGTATTGGTACGTGTCACTTGGCAAGTAGTCAGGGCTGCATCGCTGCACCAACGCAGATTGCCGGGAAATTTGTGGGTAACCGTGGGCACCGCCGTCGTTACGCAACTCCTCAAGTCGACGGCGGTACAGTATTCGCCGGCAACGAATGTATAGAAATTCGCCCCGCCAACCAGATTGCAGGTCTCATTGGGAGACGATCCTGACGGCGTACTGTCATTCGGGCATTTTTTATCGCCATCGCTACCCTGCTTACCAAAAGCATCATACTTAACGCTGTTCCAGCCCGACGTTTTGCTTGGATAGGTCGTAGTGTCCAAGCTACCGGCTGCATTGAACATGACTGGCGGGGTATAGGTCACCGCCGCGTTGTAAAAGGCAACGTTGAAACCGGCATTCTTGTACAGGGACGGGTACGAACTACGAGAATAATTATCCACCCAGTCGGGCATGTGATCCCAATCCATACTACCGGAATCGTCCAGCGTAAACATGATGTTGGGCAATACCTGAGTCGTCGTGGAATTAGCCAGGGGTGCAGTCGCCAGACTCGGAATCGGCGCGCAGGCTGCCCAGCCATCCGAGCTGAATACCAAGGCAAGACACAAGGGCAGCAACATTAGCTTGCGTGCGACTGCTTGCGGTTTTTTCGGATCGCTTTTCACTTTGACCTCCGACTAATAGGTATATGTCTGGATGTAACTAACCGTGTTCTTGGGGCCGGTAATCCGCGCGGTAATGCGGTATACCGGGCTACCGGCAGCATCGCCGAATCCTGAACGGACCTCGGGGTCCGATTCCACGTTCTTGCGGCGGTTATCTTCAGAGGTATCGCTGAAGAGGCAATTGGCTTCCGAGAGCACCTGATTGGCTGTACGGCACATGCGCTCGATAACGTAACGCACCGTATTGCCTGTTGTCGTATCCAAACCGGTCGAGTCAAAATTCGCCCCGGTGCCAGGCGCGCTACTCGCGGTAGACCAAGTCGACTCGGCGAACAGGTCGAAACCACCGACGTTCGAATAGTAGCCAACCGCTGGATTGTTGATATTCAAGGGATGCGTACTCGCGATCCAAGGGTCGATGCTGCTGTTAGCAGCATTCGTCGTCGTCAACCAGGCGATCCCGCCCTCCGGCCCGCTATCGCCGGAACTGGTCGCCGCTTGTCTGAAGGCCAGGTTGCCAGCGATCAATGTCGAAGTATCGACAGAGCGCATCAATGCGACGCCGGCCAGCGACATCGCCACTAGGGCGACCAGCGCAATAAACAGAACCAAACCACGTTGCCCGCTGAAACGATGCATGTGCAAGCTTTTCGTTTTCGTCATGATTCATCTCTAAGACAAAGTATTCATGGACCAGATGACATTGCGCAGCGGCACGATCACGTCATAGACCCGATAGCGGTAATGGTCCCAGTCGGGAGTATTCGATAAGTCGATGGCCGGGGCCGGCGAAGCTGCCGTTCCTTCCCACGTGCAGACGCCGGTCGGGTTCGCCGCCGTCGTCGAACTGCAGGCGGTGGAAACCACCTCTTTCTCATACAAACCGTTGCGGGCAACCACGGCGATACGCACCGCCTTGATCAGGTTGCGATTGGTCAAATCCGGTGTAGTTCCCGACGCGCCCCAGGTACCACCCACAGGATCAACCCACTGAACAATCGCATTGCTGCTGGCAATGGCAGAAATGCCATATTGGGCTTGAATATTGACGATATCCGCAACATTGGAGGCGCCATTGCGGGTTAGCAAACCTCCGGCTACCGCATATACCGTCTCGTTCCAGGTGCCCATGCAAGCAATGATGCCGCTTGTGATCGTCGGCGGACTTGCCAGCAGTACGTGGGTGGCATCGGGTAGCGCGGCGACACGCCGCAAATCACAAGTCGTACCATTTACGAGCAAAGCAATGTCGTTTGCCTGGCAACCCATGTTGTTTACGACAGTCGCTGAAGCGCCGGTTACCGAAGTTGTCACAGGGACGCCGCCGGATGGTGTGGTGCCATAGCGCACCGTAATCGTGTCGCTTGCGCCAGCAGCGGTGCCGCCGTCGGTCAGCAGAATCGGGTACATGCCGGCCTCGGGCGTGGCCCCGTCGTTGTCGTGATCTATCGTCGGCAAGGGATCGCACAACAAGGCGGGATTCACGGTGCTGAAGACCGGCAAGCCGTACCCTGCCATCGCCATTTCACGTTGGATGTTGTAGAGCGCGATGCCTGCATTGGTCTGGGCATCAGAGCCGCCAGTGGTGGATCGCTTCTGGCCCTCAAAAGTTGCGTACGCCTGCATGATGACCAACGTCGACACCAAGCCAATCACCAAGCCAACCATCAACTCGACCAAACTGAAGCCACGCTGACTGGGCATCGACAAACTGAAGGTACGTGCCATATCAACTGCCTCCCACGATCCGTGCTACCTGAACAAATTGATGGACAACAATATCGTTAGGGTCGCCGGGCGGCTGCCAAGTCACCGTCACCTGAAACTCGCCCGGGGAAAGTTGCGCGGTGGAACGCGTCCCGCCGGGCAGACGCTCGGAGATGTCGGTTGCATTTTCCAGGTAGTCATTCACATTGACCGGGTCGGCCCAGATGGCCCCGATGCGTTGCTGGGCGATGAAGTTGGCTTCCGACCGATACTTGGCGTCCGAAGCACCGCCGATCATTGCCGCCTGCAGGCCGATCAGCGCAAGAATGCCCAAGGAAAAGATCAAGATGGCGACCAATGTTTCCAACAGGATGACGCCAGCCTGGGCAGGCAAGGTGAATTTCCGCTGTGTCGTCATTTGGCTTGACTCCCTTAACAGGCGCGCGGGTCGGGGGCAACGGTATTCGGATCGCACATGCGCACGATCCCGCCGGCATCTACGGTGATGCGCAATTCCCGACTATTGCTCGCCGACAGGATGGCGCTATCGATATCGACGTCGAACTGTACGACGACGCCAGCGGCCGGCGCCGGCGTGGTCATGGCCCCGAAGCTATTGAAGACCACGGTATTGCCAAGATTCGGCACGACGCGGATAGAGCTCCCGGAGCCCTCGCCTGCCGAGCGGCTTTGGATCGGATCGAGATTGGGACAGCCGGGGGTTGTCACCACACAACCGTAAGTCCAGGACGAACCCGCACCGAGCACGAACTGCACCGACGCATTCCGTCGCACTGCTTCGTTACGTGCGGTCTGTAGGCCATTCAGGATGGACTCTGCGGTGTTGCGGATACGGGTGTTCTGTATCCAAGCCTGAAACGACGGCATGGCAAGAGCCATCGTCACAGCCAACACTGCGAGCGTGACCGTCAACTCGATCAGTGTGAAGCCAGCGCCCGGGCCGCGTTGCGTTTTCATCAGCAAGAACCGGTTTTTTTATCCAGCCAGCAAGTCGCACCCACGGTACCGTCAGCAACGGAGGTTTTTGCATTGGCTTGATTGATCGTATATGAATAATTGGACATTCCCTGCGCGGCCACACCCGTTGCGGTGATCGTATAGGTCGTGGCATCGGGACCGGCTGTGAACGCATAGGTGAAGTATTTCGTATCGGTAGTACTCAGGGTAGCGCCGGCATAAGTTCGGTTGTCCTGAAAAAACTGCTCCAGACGCACCCGGTTCGCCGCCAGAGTGGTGGTCGCCTCCTGAACCTTGCCCCTACGGATGTAATCGTTGTATGCCGGCAAAGCCACGCTGGTAAGAATAGCGACAATCGCCACAGCGACCATCAATTCAATCAGGGTAAAACCTTTGTTGCCTTTCATGGATCTCTCCTTATGCGTGGTTGAACACTAGCCAAAATCGAAACGGATGGCATCCGATTGCCGACGAACGGCACATTCGCGCCGCCCAATGGAGTTTCTCGTAGGTACCGGACGACCTCAAGAGCGTCAGGCCAATTCCTTCGGCAACGGAAAATTGACACTCTCCGCAGCCCCCGCCAACCGGCGAACCGAGGCGGCCCCCAGTGCCTGCAATCGTTCGACGACGCGTACCACCAACACCTCGGGCGCCGATGCGCCCGCCGTCACGCCAATACCGGATGTCGTCCCCACCAGCCAGGCGGGATCAATCTGCTCGGGACCATCGACCAGATAAGCCGCGACCCCCAGGTTTTCGGCAACCTCGCGCAAACGGTTGGAGTTGGAGCTGTTCTTCGAGCCGACGACGATCACCAATCCGACGTGACGCGCCAGTTCTTTGACCGCGTCCTGTCGATTCTGCGTCGCATAGCAGATATCGTCCTTTTTCGGCCCGACGATGGCGGGAAAACGCAGCTTCAGGGCGGCGACAATCCCTGCGGCATCGTCAACCGAGAGCGTCGTCTGGGTCACGTAGGCCAAGGGCGCCGTTCCACCAGCGCCGACTTTCAACCTAGCCACATCTCCGACGCATTCGACCAAGTGCATGCCGCACAATGCCTGCCCCATCGTGCCCTCAACCTCGGGATGGCCCTTATGACCGATCATGACGATCTCGCGGCCAGCCTTGCAGTGGCGTTCGACCTCAAGATGCACCTTGGTCACCAGGGGACAGGTCGCATCGAAGATTTTGAGGCCGCGTCGTTCGGCTTCCAGGCGCACGGACCTCGGTACGCCATGGGCGCTGAAGATAACCGTGGCGCCATCGGGTACCTCGTCCAGTTCCTCGACAAAGATGGCGCCCTTGGCTTTCAGGTTGTCGACGACGAAGCGGTTATGCACTACCTCGTGTCGGACATAGATCGGCGCACCGAACAACTCCAGCGCACGTTCAACGATGGCAATGGCGCGCTCGACGCCGGCGCAGAAGCCGCGGGGATTGGCAAGCAGGATATCCATCAGAGGATACCGATCACTTCCACCTCGAAGCGGATCGACTTGCCCGCAAGCGGATGGTTGAAATCCAGCAGGGCGCCGGTCTCGTCAATTTCGCGCACCAAGCCGGTAAACTTCGCGCCGCCAAGCTCAGCGGGTGCGGCAAACTCCACCAGCGTCAGCGGCCCGATGTCCGCGCCGGCATTGGGCAGTTCGCTTTTCGGCAGGCGTTTGACCAGATCGGGATTGTGCGGGCCGAAAGCCTGGGCCGGTTCGAGCAGGAAAACATGACGCTCGCCGACCGGCAGATCCTCCAGACAGGCTTCCAGAGGCGGCGCAAGTTCGCCGCTGCCGAGCTGCAAGGTGGCGGGCGTCGCGCCGAAGGTGGAGATGACTTCGGTATCGTCGGCGGTGGCGACACGGTAATGCAGGGTGATCAGATGATTGAGCTTGACGCGGTCAGTCATGTGCGGGTTCCTTGTGCGTAAGTTGCTGCCAGAGCAGCAAGGCCACGCCGCAGGTGATGGCAGAGTCGGCGACATTGAAGGCGGGGAAATACCAGCCGGCGTAATGGAATTGCAGGAAATCGACGACAGCCCCGATGCGCAGGCGGTCCAGCACATTGCCCAAGGCCCCGCCCAACACCAGCGCAAAGGACAACGGCAACAGGCGTTCGGCAGCATGGCGACGGATCATCGCGGCCAACCAGGCCGAGATTGCCAGGGCCAGGATAACGAAAAACCACTTTTGCCAACCGCCCGCTCCGGCGAGAAAGCTGAAGGCGGCGCCGGTATTGAAGGCCAGCACCAGATTGAAGAATGGCGTTAGATACAGACTCTCGCCGGGATAGAAGCTCGCCAGCAACCAGAACTTGCTGACCTGGTCGGCGACGATCAGCAGGCCGGCGAGTCCCAGCCAGGCGAAAAACCTAGGCGTAAGCACGCGCCTCGCCCGCGCCGAAAAGATTGCTGGCGCAACGGCCGCACAGTTCGGGATGCTCGGCCGCATGCGCGTGCTGGCCGACATCCGCACGCCAGTGCCAGCAGCGCGCGCACTTGGTGTGCGCGCTCGGCATGACCGTAATCGCGGTGTCGCCTGCATCGAGTTTTACGAGCGTGGCTTTCGAGCAGATCAGCACGAATTTGAGATCGTCGCCCAGCGCGGCGAGCAGATCGTAAGTTTCGCCTGATGCACGAATTTCGACCTCCGCTTGCAGCGAGGAACCGATGCCGCCGGCACTGCGTACCGCTTCAATCGCCTTCAACACCTCGGCGCGCACGGCGCGGATGGCTTGCCAGCGTGTCGCCAGCGCCGACTTTTCGTCCAACGCCGGCAAGCTGTGCCAAGTAGACAGCATCACGCTCGCACCGCCCTGCACCGCGACAATCTCTTCGGCGGTGAAGGACAGGATCGGCGCCATTAGGCGCGTCAAGCTCTGCACGATATGCCACAACGCGCTCTGCGCCGAGCGGCGGGCGCGCGCATCGACGGCGCTGGTGTAGAGCCGATCCTTAAGGATGTCGAGGTAGAACGCGCCCATGTCTTCGGCGCAGAAGTTCTGCAAGGACTGTACGATCTTGTGGAACTCGTAGCGCTCGTAGGCAGCGAGGCAGGTTGTTTGCAACTCCTGCATCTGCCCCAGCGCGTAGCGGTCGATCTCCAGCCACTCGGCCACCGGCAGCATCTGCGTCTGCGCATCGAAATCGGCCGTATTGGCGAGCAGGAATTTGAGCGTGTTGCGCAAGCGGCGATAGACCTCGACAACGCGATCGAGAATCTCCTTCGAGATGGTGAGTTCGCCCGAGTAATCAGTGGATGCCGCCCACAAGCGCAGGATTTCCGCACCCAGCGTATCCGACACCTGCTGCGGCGCGACGACATTGCCCTTGGACTTGGACATCTTCATGCCCTTGCCGTCGACGACAAAACCATGCGTCAGCAAGCCCTTGTAGGGCGCGCGGCCATCGATGGCGCAGCCGGTCAGGAGCGAAGAATGGAACCAGCCGCGATGTTGGTCGGAGCCTTCCAGGTAGAGGTCGGCCGGATAAGCGCAATCGGCCTCGTGAGAACCGCGCATCACGCTCCAGTGCGTGGTACCCGAGTCGAACCAGACGTCGAGCGTGTCGCTCATCTTGTCGTACTGGGCAGCTTCGGCGCCGAGCAAGTCTTGCGCGTCGAGCGCAAACCAGGCTTCGATGCCGCCCTGCTCCACGCGCTTGGCGACCGCTTCGATCAGCTCCAGCGTACGCGGATGCGGCTCGCCGCTTTCCTTGTGCAGGAGGAGCGGGATCGGCACGCCCCAGTTACGCTGGCGCGAGACGCACCAGTCGGGTCGGTTGGCGATCATCGCGTGCAGGCGCGCCTTGCCCCAGGCGGGGAAGAACTCGGTCGCTTCGATGGCGGCGAGCGCCGCGCTGCGCAAGGTCTCGCCTTCATTCGGCTGACGATCCATCCCGACGAACCACTGGGTGGTGGCGCGGTAGATCGTCGGCGTCTTGTGACGCCAGCAGTGCATGGTGCTGTGGGTGATCTCGCCGCCGGCCATCAGCGCGCCGACTTCGGCAAGCTTCTCGACGATCAACGGATTGGCTTTCCAGATGTGCTGGCCACCAAAGAAAGGCAGATCTTTGGCAAAGCAGCCGTCGCCCTGCACGGGGGTGAGAATCTCGTCGTTTTGCATACCGTGCTTCTTACACGAATCAAAGTCTTCCATGCCATACGCCGGTGCACTATGGACGATGCCTGTACCTGTGTCGAGCGTTACATAATCGCTAGTAAAAATAGGCGAAGCTCGATCATAGATCGGGTGTCGAAACTTAACTCCCCCAAGAGCTGCACCCTGACAGCTATGAAGAAATTTGTCGTACCTGATGCCATAACGCTCGCAACAGCCACGTGCCAGCTCAGTGGCAAGAATTAAGCTGCCTCGTTCGGTATGAACTAACGAGTAGTAGTGGTCTGGGTGGATATTTAGAGCTTGGTTGCCCGGGATCGTCCAGGGAGTAGTAGTCCATATAACTGCATAGCAGGGGCCATCAGGTAAGCTTTCCATGCCAAAGGCGTGTGCTACTCGACTGCGCTCTGTGGCGTCGAGCGGGAAAGCCACATCAATGGCCGGCGATTTCTTGTCGGCATATTCGACCTCGGCCTCGGCCAACGCCGAGCCGCAGTCGAAACACCAGTTCACCGGCTTCAAGCCCTTGAACAGGTAGCCGCGCCGGTACATCTCGCCGAGCGCGCGCATCTCGTCGGCCTCGGTGCGGTATTCCATCGTCTTGTAGGGACGCTCCCAGTCGCCGAGTACGCCCAGGCGAATGAAGTCCTTCTTCTGCCGCTCGATCTGCTCCTGCGCATAGGTACGGCAATGCGCCCGCGCCTGATCGGCCGGCAGGTGCTTGCCGTGGGTCTTCTCGATCTGGTGCTCAATCGGCAAGCCGTGGCAGTCCCAACCCGGAATGTAGGGCGCGTCGAAGCCGGACAACGTCTTCGCGCGCACGATGATGTCCTTGAGGATCTTATTCACCGCGTGGCCGATATGGATATCGCCATTCGCATAGGGTGGGCCGTCGTGCAGCACGAAGCGCGGACGCCCCTTCGCTGCTGCACGGATTTTCTGGTAAAGCTGCTGTTCCTGCCACTGCTTGACCCAGCCCGGTTCGCGCTTGGCGAGGTCGCCGCGCATCGGGAAGGAGGTATCGGGCATGTTGAGAGTCTTGCGATAGTCAGCCATTTTGGTCAGCCACGGTGATTGCCTGAAAAGAATTCCTGGGTTGCCTGCACGTCGCGGGCGATTTGCGAGGTCAGCGCCTCGAATGAATCGTAGCGGGCTTCGTCGCGCAGCTTGTGCAGCAGATGCACACTGACATGCGCACCATAAATCTCGCGGTCGAAATCGAAGAGATGCACCTCCAGCACCGGCTGCAAACCGGCGCCGAGCGTCGGCCGCACGCCAAGGCTGGCTGCGCCGGGCAACTGGCGCTTGTCGATGCCCGACAGCGTCGCGGCGAACACACCGGTGAGCGCCACGCGCTTGCGCTTCAACTGAATGTTCGCCGTAGGAAAACCGAGCTTGCGGCCGATCTTGCCGCCATGCACGACACGGCCGGAGATGCTGTAGGGCCGCCCCAGCAGCCGCGCCGCGTGCTCAAGGTCGCCCGCACCCAGCGCATCGCGCACGGCGGAACTGGAGACGCGCTCGCCATCGATTTCGATGGTGTGCATCGCCTCGACGCCGAAGCCATGCTGTTGCCCCGCCGCTTGCAACATGGCGAAATCGCCCGCGCGCCCCTTGCCGAAACGGAAGTCGTCGCCGATCATCAGATGGCGCACGGCCAGCCCGCGCACCAGCACGCGCTCGATGAACTCTTCGGCCGTCAGCCCCGCAAGCTTGCGGCTGAAATGCAGCAGAAATACCTCCTCGATGCCGCAGCTTTCCAGCAATGCCAGCTTTTCGCGCAGACTGGTCAGGCGCGCTGGCGCCTGCTCGGGACTAAACAATTCGCGCGGATGCGGCTCGAAGGTCATCACCGCCGGCGGCAGGCCGTGTTGGCGGGCCTCGGCGGTCAGTCGTTCGAGCAGGGCGCGGTGCCCCAGATGCAGGCCATCGAAGTTGCCGATGGCCAGCACGCGGGATGACGAAGCCTGCGCCGGAAAGCTGCGGTAAAGCTGCATTGAAGCGGGAATGGGGTGGTGACTGGAAGCGACGGATTGTATCAGTCCGCCCCGGCGGGAAACTCAGTACGCCAGTGCGGCCATCCTGGATTTGGCGAGTGGCGGATTCAGCGCGAAGTAACGGCGCATGCCCGTCAGCAGGGCATCCGCCATCTTGTCTTGATAAGCATCGTCGGCCAGCCGCGCTTCCTCTTCCGGGTTCGAGATGAAAGCGGTTTCAACCAGGATGGAAGGAATATCCGGCGCTTTCAACACCGCAAAGCCGGCCTGTTCGACATGGCCCTTGTGCAGCGTGTTGATGCCGCCGATCTCGCCAAGCACGGCCTTGGCCAGCTTCAGGCTGTCGTTCAAGGTTGCGGTCTGCGACAAGTCCAGCAGCGTGCGCGCCAGATGCGGATCTTTCACGCCGAGATTCACCCCGCCGATGAGGTCGGCGGCATTTTCCTTCTGCGCCAGCCAGCGCGCGGCGGATGAGGACGCGCCGTTTTCCGACAAGACGAAGACCGAGGAACCGCGCGCCGTCGGCTTGACGAAGGCATCGGCATGCACGGAAACGAAGAGGTCGGCATTCACCCGGCGTGCCTTGGCGACGCGCTGTTGCAAGGGAATGAAAAAATCGCCATCGCGCGTTAGCAAGGCGCGCATGTTCGGCTGGCCGTCAATCTTGGCCTTGAGCCGGCGAGCGATGGCGAGCGTGACATGCTTCTCCAGGCTACCGCCGCGCCCCACGGCACCGGGATCTTCGCCGCCGTGGCCGGGATCGATGACCACCGTCACGAGACGTTGGATATCCTGCGCGTCGGCCGGCGGTTTCTGCCCGGGCCCTGTGGAAGACTCCTGATGCTTTTCGAGCAGGGCCATCAAGGGATCGGGCGGCTCGGCCGGATAGAGGTCGAGCACCAGCCGGTGGCCGTATTCGCCCACGGGCTTGAGGCTGAAGACCTGGGGCTTCACTTCGCCCTTCAGTTCGATGACGATGCGCACCACGTCGGGTTTGAAGCGACCGGCGCGGATCAGGCGGATCTGCGGATCGTTGTCGAGAATCTTGCCGGGCAGGCTTTGCAGCACCGAGTTGAACTCGACGCCTTCGAGATCGAGCACGAGCCGGTCTGGGCCTTTCAGCAACATCTGCGTGAAGCGCAACGGTTGATCGTGTTCAAGCGTGACGCGGGTGTAATCGCTGGAGGGCCAGACGCGCACACCGAGCAGGGTCGGCGCTGCTCCCCATGCCATGGGGGTGACCAGCAGCGTCAGGCTGGCGCCGGCAAAACGGAGGATGTCGCGGCGAGTGAAGGCGGGAGTCGCTTCAGGCATTGCCGGCCCCATTCGCTCGCTGCCGCGAGATGCGCGCGACGCCCGGCACCATCAAGCGCCAGACTGATATGCAGGTCGGCGGCGGGCAAATACGGCTGCGCCCGGTCCGGCCATTCGACCAGACAGAGCGCGCTAGCGGCAAAGTATTCGTCCAAACCCGCATCGAGAAATTCTTCCGGAACAGTGAATCTATAAAAATCAAAGTGATATAAGTTTAATCCAGAAACGGCATGAGGTTCAACCAGCGTATAGGTAGGGCTTTTCACCGTCCCGCCAGCGCCGAGTTTGCGCAGCAGGCCGCGCACCAGCGTGGTCTTGCCCGCACCCAGATCGCCTTCGAGGTAAACGACGGCGGTCGGCGGCAGGACTTGAGCCAGCAGCGCACCCAGATCCAGCGTTGCCGCTTCGTCCGGCAGAGCGTAGTTCAGTTGATCGGCGCGGCAGGTATCATCGGCGGCATGCATGACTGGATTTCTCTGAAGGCGCGGATTCGGGACTGGGGAAGGGAACTGGGCTTCGCCGCCGTCGGTTTCGCCGGTACCGACCTCGGTCCGGCGGAAAACGGCCTGATGGACTGGCTGGCGGCGGGTTGCCACGGCGAGATGGATTATATGGCCAGCCATGGCACGAAACGGACGCGGCCGGCCGAACTGCTGCCGGGCACGCGTGCGGTCATTAACTGTCGCATGGATTACTGTCCGGCCAGTCCCGAAAATGGGATTCCATGCGGTCACGCCGAGTTTCCCGCGCCGTCCGCGCATGCCGCGATTTCCCGCTACGCTCAGGGGCGTGACTACCACAAGCTCATGCGTCACCGCTTGCAGAAGCTCGCGGAGCGCATCGGCGAGGAAACCGGCACTTTCGGCTATCGCGTCTTCACCGACTCCGCCCCGGTGATGGAGGTGGAACTGGCGCAGAACGCCGGCCTCGGTTGGCGCGGCAAGCACACGCTGCTGCTGTCGCGCGCGGCGGGCTCCTGGTTCTTTCTCGGCGAAATTTATGTCGACCTGCCGCTGCCGCCCGATGCACCGGTAAGCGCCCACTGCGGCGATTGCACCGCCTGCCTCGACGCCTGTCCGACCGGCGCGTTTCTCGGGCCTTACCGCCTGGACGCGCGACGCTGCATTTCTTACCTGACCATCGAACTCAAAGGCAGCATTCCGGTCGAGTTGCGGCCGCTGCTCGGCAACCGCATCTACGGCTGCGACGATTGCCAGTTGGCTTGCCCGTGGAACCGTTTCGCGCCGACGACGCAAGAGGCCGACTTTCTGCCGCGCAATGGGCTCGACCGTGCCACGCTGATCGAGTTGTTCGCCTGGAGTGATGAGGAATTCAATACACGGCTGGCAGGATCGCCGCTGCGGCGCATCGGCCACGAGCGCTGGCTGCGGAATATTGCCGTCGCCCTGGGTAACGCAGCGCCGGCTACGGCGGCGCGTGTCGCACTAAGCTCGCGCCAGGACCACCCATCCGCGCTGGTGCGCGAGCATGTGGCCTGGGCGCTATCGCGCTATCCGGGCTGATCGCCCGTGGCGATGGGCCGGGTCGGGTCGCTGCACCACTCACTCCACGAACCGGGATAGAGCTTGGAGCCTGACAAGCCGGCAAGCTCCATGGCCAACAGGTTGTGGCAGGCGGTGACGCCCGAACCACATTGCTGCACGACGGTTTTCGGATCGCGGCCATCCAGCAAGTCCTCGAATTCGGCGCGCAGTTCCCCGGCGGGCTTGAAGAAGCAGCCGGCATCGTCGAGGTTGTCGAAATAGAAGCGATTCAGGGCGCCGGGAATATGGCCGCCGACCGGGTCAAGCGTCTCGTTTTCGCCGGCATAGCGATCCTCGCCGCGCGCGTCAATCAACAGCATCTGCGGCGAACGCAGATTGGTCAGCACATAACCGACATCGACCTGCTCGCGGCGCGGCCGGGGCACGAATTGCGTCGGCGCTACCGGACGAACATCCGCTTCCAGCGGCAGCTTGGCGCGACGCCAACCCGGCAAACCGCCGTCGAGCAGGGCCACCTTGTCATGGCCGAGCCAGCGCAGCATCCACCATAAGCGCGAGGCAAAGATGCCGCCTTCGTTGTCGTAAGCCACCACCTGCGTATCCGGCCCGACGCCGCAAGCGCCTAGGCGCGCCGCGAAACCTTCGATCGACGGCAGAGGATGGCGACCGTTCTTGCCGTCCATCGGCCCCGACAGATCCCGGTCGAGGTGGAGAAACAAGGCACCGGGAATATGGCCCTTGGCATAGGCCTGCGCGCCATACTCGGTGTTTTTCAGGTCATGCCGACAGTCGAAAATGCGCCAGGCGGGATCGTCGATATGCGCCGCCAGACTGTCAACGCTGATCAAGGAGTGCGCCATCAGTCGTTCTCTGCCGTAACCCAGTCGCGCGCTTCAACCGCATTGGCAAACACGCGCAGATCGGCGCTGACGAACAGTTGTTCGAGCCAAGCGCTCCAGGCCACCCATTGGCTATCGGTGACGACCGCAATGCGGCTGAAGTCGCCACCGTGGGTGCGCGAGAACTTGATCTCCTCCCACGCCATGTCGACCGTGAAGCCGGCCATTTCCGTCAGGTCGAACAGCAGGTTCAACTGGCCGTCGAACCGACCTTCGGCCAGCACGTACTCCTCCAGTTCGCGAAAATCCTCAAGCGTGAATTCGCCCATCACGGCGACAGTCACACAGCGCTGGTTGTGATCGATTGTAATCATCGGTTGGCAAGCTCCTGAGCCATGATGCGGCGATAAAACTCGTGGAAGTGCTGCATACCGTCCTCCGTGGGCGATTGATAAGGACCGACCTCGCTGCGCCCCTGCTTGAGCAGGGCATGGCGACCGCGATCCATGCGTTCGCCGATATCGTCGTCCTCGATGGCAGTTTCCATGTAGGCGGCCTGCTCGGCTTCGATGAACTCGCGCTCGAACAGTGCGATGTCTTCAGGATAGTAGAACTCGACAACATTGAGCGTCTTGTCGACATCCTGCGGAATCACGGTGGACACCACCAGCACATGCGGATACCACTCGACCATGATATTCGGGTAATAGGTAAGCCACACGGCGCCTTGCCGCGGCTTCTCGCCCTTGGCCGCGTAATAATCGCGCACCGCCTTCTGCCAACGCGCGTAAATCGGCGAGCCCTCCTTCAACAGCGAGGTAATGCCGACTTTCTGCACCGAATACCAGTCGGCGAACTGCCAACTCAGGTCGTCGCAAGTCACGAAGTTACCCAACCCAGGGTGGTAGGGCACGACATGGTAGTCCTCCAGATACACCTCGATGAAGGTCTTCCAGTTGTAATTGCACTGGTGCAACTCGACGCGGTCGAGCTTGTAGCCGGAGAAATCGAACTCCGGCGCCACCTGCATCCCTGCCAGATCGGCGTTTGCCGAACGCGGCCCCTTGAACAACAGACCACGCCAGCTTTCGAGTTTCTGTTTGTTAAGGTTGAGACAGGGATTCGCGGGGAAATGCGGAGCGCCGATCAGTTCGCCGCCGGTGTCGTAGGTCCAGCGGTGGATCGGGCAAACGACATTCTGTGCTGTGCCGGAACCTTGCAGCATGATCGCCTGGCGGTGCCGACAGACGTTCGACATCGCGTAGACGCCATCTGGCTGCCGCACCAAAATATGAGAATGATCCGACCACTCGGTCGAGCGATAGTTGTAGAGCTCCGGCACCATCAACTCGTGGCCGGCGTAGCCCGGTCCGGCATCGAAGATGAGCTTTTTCTCCAGTTCGAATAATTTTTCGTCGAAATACCAATCGACGGGGAACTGAGAAACGCCAGGCGCGAGCTGCGCCTTTGTTGCGATGTCGGACATGTTTTTTACCAACCTCCAAGAAGCGACCCGGAAACCGGCTTGTGGACTGCGTATAAAGGATATCGCAGGGGGCGCGAGTATAGCCAATTTGACCGCATCGGGCACCATAGGCTATTTTTACGGGTTCGCAATCCGAGTCCTGCCCCGAATGAAAGCCATCACCGCCCAGTCTCCCGCCTCTTTCGAGGCCGCCATGCAGGAACTCGAAGGCATCGTCCAGACGCTGGAAAGCGGCGGCACGCTCCTCGAAGACTCGCTTCAGGCCTACGAACGCGGCATCGGACTGCTCGCGTATTGCCAGTCGACGCTCGGCCAGGCGGAACAGAAAATTCGTATTCTCGACAACGGGAGCTTGCGGGAATTCGCCAGCCCGACCGGCAGCGAAGGCGAAGCGTCTTGAACCGGGACTTCGCTCCCTGGATGAGCATGATCCAGCGCCGTACCGAAGTCGCGCTGGAGCATTGGTTGCCCGCGCCCACCACCGCGCCGACACGACTGCATGAAGCCATGCGCTACAGCGTGCTGGGCGGCGGCAAGCGCATGCGGCCGTTGTTGTGCCATGCAGCGGGGGAAGCGTTTGGCGCCGATCCGCGCCTTGTGGATGTGGCTGCCTGTGCCGTCGAGCTGATTCACGCCTATTCGCTCGTGCATGACGACCTGCCCTGCATGGACAACGATGTACTGCGGCGCGGACGTCCCACTTGTCACGTTGAATACGACGAGGCCACCGCCCTCTTGGTTGGCGATGCCTTGCAGACCCTGGCGTTTCAATTATTGGCCGAGCACCCGGCCACACCCGACCCGCAACGACAATTGGTCATGCTCGCGTTGTTGGCATCGGCCTCAGGCTCGCGCGGCATGGCCGGCGGTCAGGCCATTGATCTCGCTGCCGTCGGCATGGCACTGAGCGTCGAAGCGCTTGAGTTCATGCATATCCACAAGACCGGCGCACTGATTCGCGCAGCCGTGCTGCTCGGCGCGTATGCCGGGGCCGCCGATGACGCGGCCCTGCGGGCACTAGGGCATTTCTCCACGCGCGCCGGCCTGCTATTTCAAGTGATCGACGACATCCTCGACACTGAAGGAAGCACGGTCACCCTGGGTAAAACCGCCGGCAAGGACGCGGCTCAAGACAAGCCAACCTATGTCAGCATGCTCGGCTTGGCGCGCGCCAAGGAATTGGCTGCGCGCCTGCGCGAAGAGGCCCATGCCGCGCTGGAAGTCTGCGCTGGCGACACGGCACGGCTCCACGCCCTTACCGATTACATCGTCGACCGCAGCTTCTGAACATGTCCTTTCCTCTGCTTGAATCCATTCACACCCCGGTCGACCTGCGCCAACTGCCGCGCGAGCAACTCCCCGCCCTGGCGGACGAATTGCGCGCCTTCCTGCTCGAATCCGTAGCGAAAACCGGCGGCCACCTGTCCTCGAACCTCGGCACCATCGAACTCACCGTCGCCCTGCATTACGTTTTCGATACGCCCGAGGACCGCCTCGTCTGGGATGTCGGCCACCAAACCTATGCCCACAAGATCCTCACCGGCCGCCGCGCAGGCATGGCGCGTCTGCGCATGCAGGATGGCGTCTCCGGCTTTCCGCGACGCGACGAAAGTCCCTACGACACCTTTGGCGTTGGCCACTCATCTACCTCTATCTCGGCGGCGCTTGGCATGGCGGTTGCCGCGCGCAACAAGAACGAGGAGCGACGTGTGGTCGCCGTCATCGGCGACGGCGCCATGTCCGCCGGGCAGGCCTTCGAGGCCCTCAACAACGCCGGCGTGATCGACGCCAATCTGCTCGTCGTCCTCAACGACAACGACATGTCAATCTCGCCGCCGGTCGGCGCGCTCAACAAATACCTCGCGCGTCTGCTGTCTGGGCGCACCTTCAATGCCGCACGCAAGGCCGGCGAAAAAGTTCTCTCCGTCGCCCCCTCGCTGCTTGAACTTGCCAAGCGCGCCGAGGAGCACGTGAAGGGCATGTTCGTCCCCGGCACGCTGTTCGAGGAATTCGGCTTCAACTACATCGGCCCGATCGACGGGCACGATCTCGACTCACTGATCCCGACGCTACAGAACCTGCGTGCGCTGAACGGTCCGCAGTTTCTCCATGTCATCACGCGCAAGGGCCAGGGCTACAAGCTCGCCGAAGCCGATCCGGTGCTCTATCACGGCGTATCCAAATTCGATGCCACCAATGGCATCCAAAGCGGCAAGAGCGGCGGCAAACCGACATTCACGCAGATCTTCGGCGACTGGCTATGCGACATGGCGGAAGCCGACGCCAGACTGATCGGCATCACCCCGGCCATGTGCGAAGGCTCGGGCATGACGCGCTTTGCCGAGCGGTTTCCCGCGCGCTACCATGATGTCGGCATCGCCGAGCAACATGCGCTCACCTTCGCTGCCGGCCTCGCCTGCGAAGGCATGAAGCCGGTTGTGGCGATCTATTCGACCTTCCTGCAGCGCGCCTACGACCAGTTGATCCACGACATCGCGCTGCAAAACCTCGACGTCACCTTTGCCATCGATCGCGGCGGCCTGGTCGGCGCGGATGGCGCAACCCATCAGGGCGCATTCGATCTCTCCTATCTCGCCTGCATTCCGAACATGGTGCTCATGACGCCCGCCGACGAGAACGAATGCCGCCAGATGCTGACGACCGCCTATCAATACACCGGCCCGGCGGCGGTGCGTTATCCGCGCGGCACAGGACCCGGCGTCCCGCCAGCGCCGACTCTTGAGAGTTTGCCGCTGGGCAAAGGCGAGATCCGTCGCCAGGGCAAGGGGGTTGCGATCCTTGTCTTCGGCACCCTGTTGGCGGCTGCACTTGAAGCTGGTGCGGTGCTCGATGCAACGGTTGCCAACATGCGTTTCGTCAAACCGCTCGATCTCGAACTAATCCGTGCACTGGCCCAGTCGCATGACGGCTTGGTGACGCTGGAGGAAAACGCGGTGATCGGCGGTGCCGGCGCCGAGGTCGCCCGTGCGCTGGAAAACATGCGATGCGTCAAGCCGCTGCTGCGCCTGGGCTTGCCGGATATCTTCATCGAGCATGGCGAACAGGGACAAATGCTCGCCGAACTGGGCTTGTGCGCGCCCGCCCTGGTGGAGCGCGTCAAATTATTTCAACCTAGCATTACTTGATCGCTTTAGTCGGGTTTGTTATAGTGGCGGCGAATGAACGACAGGCTGGCATCGACCGACCTACGCACTCCCAACCCCACGGAGACAAACCCGATGAACCTGAAAGACATCACGATGGCCATACCTGACGTTCAATCCAGCATCGACTCACGCCAACTGCCGATCAACAAGGTCGGCATCAAGTCCATTCGCCATCCGGTCAAAGTCCTGGACAAGAGCGGCGGCGTGCAACATACCATTGCCAACTTCAACATGTATGTCGGCCTGCCGCACAACTTCAAGGGCACTCACATGTCGCGCTTCGTCGAGATCCTCAACAGCCATGAGCGCGAGGTTTCGGTTGAAAGTTTCGAGTCGATGCTGCGCGAGATGGTGCAGCGGCTGGAAGCCGTCACCGGCCATTTGGAGATGAGTTTTCCTTACTTCATCAACAAGGAAGCGCCTGTGTCGAAGGTCAAGAGCCTGATGGACTACGAGGTGAGCTTCGTTGGCGAGATCCTGGATGGCGACCGCTACCGCCAAACTACGCGCGTCGTCGTACCAGCCACCAGCCTGTGTCCTTGCTCAAAGAAAATCTCGGATCGCGGCGCGCATAACCAGCGCTCCCACATCACAATCACCGCCACGACCAACAGTTTCGTCTGGATCGAGGAGCTCGTGCAAATGGCCGAGGGTCAGGCCTCCTGCGAATTGTTCGGCCTGCTCAAGCGCCCGGATGAAAAACTCGTCACCGAGCGCGCTTACGACAATCCGAAATTTGTCGAGGATATCGTGCGCGATGTCGCAGGCGTGCTGAACGCCGACCCGCGTATTGATGCCTACACCGTCGAGTCGGAAAATTTCGAGTCGATTCATAACCATTCGGCGTATGCCCTGATCGAACGCGACAAGCTACTCGCTTAGTCTGCGGCCTACCCAATCAACAAAAAAGGGACGCCACGGCGTCCCTTTTTTGTACCGCAACCAAAATTTACGCCTTCGGTTCGACGGCCCTGCGCACCAGCTTCTCTTTGATGCGTGCCGACTTGCCGGAACGGCTGCGCAGATAATAAAGCTTGGCGCGACGTACATCGCCGCGACGCTTCAGTTCGATGCTGGCAATCATCGGCGAATAAGTCTGAAAGGTACGCTCGACGCCCTCGCCAGCGGAAATCTTGCGCACGATGAAGTTGGAGTTGAGGCCGCGATTGCGTTTGGCAATCACTACGCCCTCGAAGGCCTGCACACGCTTGCGCTCGCCTTCGACGACGTTCACGCTCACCACCACAGTGTCGCCGGGGGAAAATTCCGGGATGACTTTACCCAGACGCTCGATTTCTTCTTGTTCCAACTGCTGTATCAGATTCATGTCGTTTTCTCCTGATCAATCCTAGCTGCATTTATCACGACCGCAGAGCTCCTGCGCTTCGATTTCACGCAGGAGTTGCGTTTCTTCACGGCTCAAACCACGAGCGTGCTGCGCCTGCCATTTGGCTAACAACTCCGGGCGGCGCTCCCGGGTCCGCGCCAGCGACTGTTTCAGACGCCAGCGACGGATATTCTCATGGTGCCCGGACATTAAAACGTCCGGCACCGGCAAACCTTCATACAACTCGGGCCGCGTGTAATGCGGACAATCCAGCAACCCGTCGACAAACGAATCCTGCACTGCCGAAGCCTCGTCGTTCAAAGCCCCCGGTAGCTGCCGCACACAGGCATCAATCAACGCCAAAGCGGCCACCTCGCCTCCCGAGAGGACAAAGTCTCCCAAGGAAATCTCTTCATCGACGCAACGCTCAATCAAGCGCTCATCAACGCCCTCATATCGCCCGCAGAGCAGGATTGCTCCGTCTCCAGCCGCCAACTGGGCCACACGCGCATGCGTCAGCGCTTGACCTTGAGGCGACAGGTAAATCACTCGCGCTGCGTCCTGCCGCGCTGCCTGAGCAGCCTCAATCGAACGCTCCAGCGGTCCGGCCTGCATCACCATCCCAGGGCCACCACCGAAAGGCCGGTCATCCACTGTGCGATAGGCGTTATCTGCCCGGTCGCGCGGGTTCCAGCATTCCAACTGCCACAAACCGCGTTCCAGCGCCCTGCGGCTGATTCCGTAAGCGGTCACGGCAGCAAACATCTCGGGAAACAGCGTCACCACGTCAAAGCGCAAGCTCATTGCCGCTTCACCAAGCTCCGACTACCAATCGCTCTCCCAGTCGACACGCATCATGCCAGCTGGCACGTCTACTTCCTTGACCACATGACCGACAAACGGCAACAGACGTTCAACTCTATCCTCGCCCTCGCCCTCTGCAACCACCATCACCGCATGCGCACCAGACTCAATCAACTCGGCAATATGCCCCAGAGACTGCCCGGCGCCATTGAGAACCTCCAAGCCAACCAAGTCGGCCCAGTAATACTCGCCTGCCTCAGTTTGCGGCAGCGCCGCTCGCGGCGCTCCAAAATATTGGCCGACCAGAGCTTCCGATCCATTCCGGTCATCCACGCCAACCAGCTTGGCCACCCAACTCTTGCCATGAAGCCGCAATTCTTGAAGCGGATAGACGCGCCATGAAGAGAACTCTTCTGCATCGAGACCAAGCCACCAGCGGTCCATTTTGACCCAACTGGCGGGATCGTCACCAAACGGATGCAGCCTGACCCAGCCCTTGACGCCATATGGGGCTATAACACGCCCCAAAACAACCATGAAGCTTAGGCGGCCTTGGCGGCGGACTGTTTGACCAGCCGCGCGGCGGTTGGCGACAACTGAGCGCCTTTGCCCTGCCAGTAAGCCAGTCGCTCGGAGTCAATGACCAAGCCCTTTTCATTTGCGGTAGCCACCGGATTGTAGTAGCCAACGCGCTCGACAAAACGCCCATCACGACGGTTACGCGAGTCGGTAACCACCATGTTGAAGAAGGGGCGCTTCTTAGCGCCACTGCGGGCAAGACGAATTACAACCATGCCGTTCCCCTAGAATCTGGAAAAAGTGCGCGATTGTATTGAGTAATCGCCTGAAAGACAAGGCCTATCTTGTCGGGAAGCTTATCGTGGTGATCGGCCAGTGGGGTAATACTGCTCGAAGGTCATCTTTTCATGATGGCCTTCAACGACATAGCGACCAAGCGCCATGAATTCTGCGGCATCACGCGTAGCGCCGGTGTAACGCGCTAGCTCCTTCCCATCAACAGAAATAAAGAGAAAAGTCGGCGTACCTCTTATCCGCAGAGCACGCGCAAACGCTTTTTCGGTGACATCCTTGCCGGCGAAGTCTGTCACGGTTACGCTACCGAGAAAGTCGACAGCAAATATATTGAAATGCGTACGGAAATATTGCTGGGCAGATTGCAGGCTCAATACCTGCTCGCGCATACGGCGACAATAAGGGCAGCCTTCCGCCTCGAATACCAGCAACACGCCTCGTTTGCCTTGTTGCTGGGCCACTTTAAGCTCTGCAGCATAATCTCCCAACGAGCTATCGAAAAAAACATCGGCGCTATTCGCGCCTGCCACGTGCGGAAAGCAGGCCAGGCAGAGCAAGAGCGTCAAATAGATACTGCGCCACAAAACCAATGTCATTGCAGAACCTCGCAACCGGGACTAGGATAACGATTCTACTTGAATCGTCATAGCCATCCGCCGGATCACTCCCATTGTCATTTCCATTTGTGCCATGCAGGAATTTGATGCTCTTCAAAAGGTTCTAGCCAGTCTTGCCGCGAATCGCGCCAGCACTGAAGTGGGGCAACTCCGCGAGGTGCAACATGCCCTGGAAATTCTGAGCGGACTGGACCTGAGGGCGCCGCAGCGACTCAAGATACTTGAGCTTTTCATCTTGCGCGTGCGCCGCTTTCAAGATTTGCTGACGAGCGATCTGCTGGCGGCCACCTTACCCCTGCCGACAACCACGCGTCAGCAGGCGGATTTGCTTATCCATACCTTTGGCTTGCTGGCGCAAGGACTGATTGCTGTCGTCGCTACCGCCGCCGGATCGCTGCAAAAGTACCAACGCAACCCAGCGCATGTACTCTGGCAGGCCATGCAGTGTTGGCATACCCAACTACAAACATCGGCCCTGATCGGCACCACACCGCCAGGCGATCTGTGGCGGCACGTCTTTGGCGCGCTGCAATCAGACGACTCAGAAGAAACTAATTTTCGCTTGGGTAACGAGCTTGGACGCATGCTGGCTTTAAGCGTCGCCCAGACGGAGTCGCACACCCCGCGAGAGATATCGCTCCTGATCGACTATTTACAATCCTTTGCACCACCAATTGCCTGGCAAGGTACGGAGGAAGGGCCTTCCAAGCAAACCGCCTACTGGCTCGCGCCCACAAGCGGCCAGCCGCCCAATGCCGTAGCACGCCGACGACCACTCGCGCGCGACAGCGACATTGTCTATTTTGATTGCACCGCCCTGGCCCGGCAAGCACGCGATCATTTAGACCAACTTAACCAGGGTACGCCGCCTGCAACAGTTGGCCTGCCTACTGCCCTGGCGGCCGAGGACTACCGGCATGTCCTGGCCTGTGCTGCCAGCCGCTGGGCAGAGCCCGGCAAACGCCAACATGGCAGACGCGCGAGCAACTACCGGGTCGAAGTCTGTGCCCATTCGGGGGCGCTTTGGCGTCTCCTGAGCGCCGACTCTTTGGCGGTGGCGATGGATCATCCCCAGACGACCAGCAATTGGCTGGTGATCAACGAAGGTCCGGAAGGCTACGCGATGCTCCACGTGACGGGCCCATGTCCCGGCTTGCGCGCCGGGACTGTGTTAGGCATGCGTCATGCGGAGACGGATGCTTGGCATCTCTGTCTGGTACGCTGGGCCAAGAGCGACAATCCCGAACATGTCGAACTGGGTCTTGAACTGTTAGCCCCTGCCGCCCGAGCGGTCCGGCTGGCGAGCCGGGGCAGCGCTACGCCGGTTCCGGCGCTACTGCTGCCGGCCTTGCCGACGCTTCGGCGCGGCGAAACCCTGCTGACGGCTCGCGGCCAGCTTAATCCGGGCGCGTTTACCCTGCTGGCCGAGGATCTCTCTGGCATTCGCCTTTTCGATTGTGCGACAGGCAACCTCACCCTCCGCACATCCAGCATCGAGGTCTTCGAATTCACCCGTGAATCGCAACCGGATATCGCCTGATCGGCTTCAGCGCCGCCCAATTGCCGGAAGCTCGGCGGTCAGCAGTGCGCCTAGCAAGATCACCGACCAAGACAGGTATAACCAGAGCAGGAAAATCGGTATGGCGGCGAATGCGCCATATATCAGGGTATAGGTGGGAAATTTCACAACGTAAAGGGCAAACAGCCGCTGCATGCCGACGAAGGCCAGGGCCGCCAACAATCCAGAAATCCCGGCGTGCCAGCGGGAAACCGCTCTGTTTGGCAATGCCCAGTAAAGGACGCCCAACAGGGCCGCAAGAAAAACCGGCGGAGAAATTTGAAAAAAAGCATCGCGTAACCAGCGCGGCTCATCAACCAGACCGAAAGATGCGCTCGCCAAATAGGTAATGCTGGCCAAGGCACCGCCGAACACCAAGGGTCCAGCGCACAGTGCTACGACGTGCAGCACAAGACGTCTGAACCATGACCGATGTTGCTTCACTCTCCAGATGGCGTTGAAGGCATGTTCGATGGTGAGCATCTGCATCAATGCAGTCGCCGCCAACATACCCAGGCCGATCCAGGTAACCTGCTCCGCACGATGGGCAAACTGGCCGAGATAATTGGCGATTACGGTCCCAGCCTTGTCCGGCAGCAAGGTACCGAGAATGAACTTCTCCAGCGTACTGCCCAGGTTGATGCCAAAGGGAAGGTTCTCGATCAGTACCGCCGCCACGGCCAGCATGGGTACCAGTCCCAGTAGGGTTGCGAAAGAGAGTGCGGCAGCCGTCTGGGCGCAGCGCTCGCTACCAAAACGACGGGTTACACGTGCGATAAGGAGGAAGGGGGCGATCAGCCAGTGCATAATCGCGGCGATTCTAATGCCCGCAAGCGTTTATCGACCATGTTGCTCACATCCAAACCCAGCCTGTTTTATTGCAATCTCGCCGCGAGCGTCAGCTTGATACTCTTGATAGCGCTCTGCCTGGCTTGGGAACTCTGGCTCGCACCTGTACGTCCGGGCGGTTCGTGGCTGGCACTGAAAACTCTGCCCCTGCTGGCACCACTCTTCGGCATCCTGCACGGGCGCCGTTACACCCACCAATGGGCCAGCCTGTTGATTCAGATATATCTGCTCGAAGGCCTGACGCGCGCCACCTCCGATAGCGACACCATGCAACTGCTGGCCGCCATTGAGGTCGTATTGGCGCTGGCTTTCTTCGCTGCCACGGTGTGTTACGCCCGCGCCAGCGCGCCCAGCCGCCTCAAAGCTGGGGATTGACGCGCTCCAGCCCGGAGTGCAGCTTGTTCAACGCGTTGATATAGGCTTTGGCCGACGCCACAATGATGTCGGTATCCGAGCCCTGGCCATTGACGATGCGACCATCCTTCGACAAGCGCACGGTGACTTCGCCCTGAGCATCGGTACCCGTCGTAATGGCATTCACCGAGTAGAGCAACTGTTCCGCACCACTGTTCGCGACGCTTTCAATCGCGCGCAGGGCTGCGTCCACCGGTCCGCTGCCGGTGGCCTGAGCATGCTTTTCTGCGCCACCGACGGCCAAAGTCAGTTCGGCGCGCGGCGACTCGCCGGTTTCCGAATGGAACTTGGACGCGATCAGCTTGTAATGCTCGACTTCCGGCGCAACCAACTCGTCCGAAACCAGCGCCTGCAAGTCCTCGTCGAATATTTCGCGCTTCTTGTCGGCGAGTTCCTTGAAGCGGGCGAAGGCAGTGTTCAGGGCCTCCTCGCTCGCCAGCTCGATACCAAGTTCGGCCAGCTTGGTCTTGAAGGCATTGCGGCCGGACAGCTTGCCGAGCGACAGCTTGTTGGCGTTCCAGCCCACATCCTCGGCGCGCATGATTTCATAAGTTTCGCGATGCTTGAGTACGCCGTCCTGATGGATGCCGGATTCGTGGGCAAAGGCATTGGCACCGACAATGGCTTTGTTCGGCTGCACGACATAGCCGGTGATCTGCGAGACAAGCCGGGAAGCCGGCACGATCTGGGTCGCGTCAATACGCGTCTCTACCGGGAACAGATCCTTGCGCGTCTTGACCGTCATGACGACCTCTTCCAGCGAGGCATTGCCGGCGCGCTCGCCCAAGCCGTTGATCGTACATTCGACCTGCCGCGCGCCATTCAGGACCGCTGCGAGCGAGTTCGCCACTGCAAGGCCGAGATCGTTATGGCAGTGGGTCGACCAAACCGCCTTGTCTGCATTGGGCACGCGCGTGCGCAAGGTCTTGAACAGTTCGCCCCAGACCTGCGGAATGTTGTAACCCACCGTGTCGGCGATATTCACCGTCTTCGCCCCGGCGGCAATGACTGCCTCGAGAACGCGACAGAGGAAGTCAATTTCCGAACGGCCCGCGTCCTCGGGGGAGAATTCGACATCGTCGGTATATTGCCGTGCCCATTTCACGGCCTTGACCGCTTGTTCAATGACCTGCTCGGGCTCCATACGCAGCTTCATCTGCATGTGGATCGGCGAGGTGGCAATGAAGGTATGCACGCGACCGCGCGCGGCCGGCTTGATCGCCTCGCCTGCCTTGCGGATATCGTTTTCGTTGGCGCGCGACAGCGAGCAAACTGTGGAATCCTTGATCGTCTCGGCAATGGCACGTATCGACTCGAAATCGCCCGGGCTCGCGGCAGCGAAACCGGCCTCGATGATATCCACCCGCATGCGCTCCAATTGGCGGGCGATGCGCACCTTCTCCTCGCGGGTCATCGCCGCACCCGGGCTCTGCTCGCCGTCGCGCAAGGTGGTATCGAAAATCAAAAGTGTTTCTTTGCTCATGTCGTCTCCAATCAAGTTCCCGGCGGCCTATTCGGGTCGGGCCAACCGTTTCCGTCGCTCCAACCAGCCGCTGACGCCAAGCACATAGCCGGACAAGGCATAGAGGAGGAACAACGCAAACAGCACGCCCGACGGATAACTTGATACCAGCGCAAAACTCAGTGCGATTGCCACCACCATCATGAAAGGCACGCTCTTCCGCAAGTTGATATCCTTGCCGGAGTAATAACGCAAATTGCTGACCATCGTAATGCCGGCAAAGATCGTCAGGACGCAGGCGAACCAAGTCGTCCCCTCTCCGGTCCAGTCGTTATCTATGCAAACCCAAACCAGTCCTGCCACCAGCGCAGCCGCAGCCGGACTTGGCAAGCCCTGGAAATATCGCTTGTCGACAACCTCGATGTTCGTGTTGAAACGCGCCAGTCGCAATGCTGCGCCGGCGCAATAGATGAAAGCCGCGATCCAACCCAGCTTACCCATGCCCTGCAGCGCCCAGACATACACCACCAGCGCCGGCGCCGCACCGAAGGACACCATATCCGACAAGGAGTCGTACTCGGCGCCAAAGGCGCTTTGTGTCCGGGTGAGGCGCGCCACGCGGCCATCAAGTCCGTCGAACACCATGGCGACGAAAATCGCCACCGCCGCCACTTCGAATCTGCCGTTCATCGCCTGGACGATGGCGAAGAAACCCGAAAACAGTGCTGCGGTGGTCAGCAGATTCGGCAGGATGTAGATGCCGCGCCGACGCAGCTCCGGGTTGAACAGGGTTTTGCGGGGACGGTAGTCAGTCATGGTGGGGAACTAGGCCGCAGGAAATGCCGGTATTGTAGCGGCCACGCCCGTTCATGGCAGTTCGGCGAGAATGGTGCTGGTCGCGCTCACCGTGTCGCCAACGCCGACTTTCACACGCACGTCCTTGGGCAGATAGAGATCGACGCGCGAGCCGAAGCGGATGAAGCCGTAGCGCTGGCCGCGCACTAACGGCGTGCCGGCATCCACGTAGCAGAGGATGCGCCGCGCAATCAGGCCCGCCACTTGCACGCAGGTGATGTCCAGCCCGTCGGCGGTACGCAGGTGCAGGGCATTGCGCTCATTTTCCGTCGACGCCTTGTCGAGCGCCGCGTTGACGAACTTGCCGGGGTGATACCAGCGCTGCATCACCGTGCCGTCGATCGGGCTGCGATTCGAATGCACATTGAACACGTTCATGAAGACACTGATCTTCAGCGTATCGCGCTCCAGCCAAGGATCGCGCGCCGGCTCGATGACGACGATGCGACCGTCGGCCGGCGACAGCACACTCTTCGCATCGCCCGGCACCGGGCGCGCCGGATCGCGGAAGAATTGCAGGACGAAGATAAAGATCAGCCACAGCGGGCTCGCCCACAGCCAGCCGGCAAACGCTGTCGCCGCAAGCGCGGCCACGCCGCTCGCGGCGAGAAACGGCCAGCCTTCGCGGGAATCAGGGGATGAGGATAGGAATTCACGCAGAACCTCCAGAGACCAGCCTGAGACAAAAAAGGCACAGCGTGGGCTGTGCCTTCGGCTAACGATCAAGCGGTTATCAGTTCTTGCTCTGATCCACCAGCTTGTTCTTCTTGATCCAGGGCATCATCGCGCGCAACTGCTCGCCAACCTGCTCAATCGGGTGGGCAGCGGTCAGGCGACGGCGTGCGGTCATGCTCGGGTAGTTGGTCTTGCCTTCGAGAATGAACATCTTGGCGTAGTCGCCGTTCTGGATGCGCTGGAGGGCATTCTTCATCGCTGCTCGCGACTGATCGTTGATGACCTCGGGGCCTGTCACATATTCGCCGTATTCAGCGTTGTTGGAGATCGAGTAATTCATGTTGGCGATGCCGCCTTCGAAGATCAGATCGACAATCAGCTTCACCTCATGCAGGCACTCGAAATAGGCCATCTCGGGCGCATAGCCGGCATCGGTCAGCGTCTCGTAACCTGCCTTGATGAGCTCGACCAGACCACCGCACAGCACTGCCTGCTCGCCGAACAGGTCGGTCTCGGTCTCTTCGCGGAAATTGGTTTCGATCACGCCACCCTTGGTGCCGCCGTTGGCCGCCGCATATGAGAGCGCGATGTCCTTCGCCTTGCCTGACTTGTCCTGATGCACGGCGATCAGCGAAGGCACGCCGCCGCCACGCAGGTATTCGGAACGCACCGTATGGCCGGGACCCTTCGGGGCGATCATGATGACATCCACATCATCCTTCGGCACCACCTGATTGTAATGGACATTGAAACCGTGGGCGAAAGCCAGCGCAGCCCCCTTCTTGATGTTCGGCTCGACTTCGGCGTAATAGACGGCCGGAATGTTCTCGTCGGGTAACAGCATCATCACCACGTCGGCACCCTTAACGGCCTTGGCGATTTCCTCGACCTTAAGACCGGCTTTCTCGGCCTTGGACCAGGAAGCACCGCCCTTGCGCAGGCCGACGGTCACCTTGACGCCGGAGTCCTTGAGGTTCTGGGCGTGGGCATGGCCCTGCGAACCATAGCCCACGATGGTGACTTTCTTACCCTTGATGAGGGAGAGGTCGGCGTCCTTGTCGTAATAAACTTTCATGGCTTTCCTTTGAATAGCAATTGGTCAAACTTTGAGAATACGGTCGCCGCGGCCAATGCCGCAAACGCCGGTACGCACGGTTTCGAGAATCAGCGAACTGTCGATGGCCTCAAGAAAGGCGCCCATCTTCGCGGTGTTTCCGGTCAATTCAACTACATAGGTCGACTCGGTAACATCAATGATCCGGCCACGGAAGATGTCCGCGACGCGTTTCATCTCTTCGCGATCCTTGCCGGTCGCACGCACCTTGACGAGCATCAGCTCGCGCTCGATATGCGCGGCCTCGGACAGATCGACGACCTTGACGATGTCGATCAGTTTGTTGAGCTGCTTGGTGATCTGTTCGATGATGTCGTCGGAACCAATGCTGACGATGGTCATGCGCGACAGCGAGGGATCTTCCGTCGGCGCGACGGTCAGCGACTCGATATTGTAGCCGCGGGCGGAGAACAGGCCGGAGACACGCGACAGGGCGCCGGATTCGTTTTCGATGAGGATGGAAATGATGTGGCGCATGATCAGAGTTCCTCCGCCAGAATCATTTCGGACAACCCTTTGCCGGCCGCGACCATCGGGAAGACATTGGCGGTCTTGTCAGTCAGGAAGTCGAGGAAGACGAGTTCGTTTTTATGCTTGACGAAAGCCTCACGCAGCGCCGGCTCGACATCGGCAGGCTTAGTGGCGCGAATGCCGATATGACCATAGGCCTCGGCCAGCTTGACGAAATCGGGCAACGCATCGACATAGGATTCGGAATAACGGTTGCCGTGGAACATCTGCTGCCACTGGCGCACCATGCCAAGATAGCCGTTATTGAGGCAAAGAATCTTGACAGGCAGATGGAACTGTTTGCAGGTCGACAACTCCTGGATGTTCATCTGGATCGAGCCTTCGCCGGTAATACAGGCGACAGTCGCCTTGGGATTGGCGAAACGTACGCCCATCGCGGCAGGTAAGCCGAAGCCCATTGTTCCGAGACCGCCTGAGTTGATCCAGCGACGCGGCTTATCAAACTTGTAATATTGGGCGGCCCACATCTGGTGCTGACCAACATCGGAGGTCACAAAAGCATCGCCACCGGTCACTTCGTAGAGTTTTTCGACCACATACTGGGGCATGATCAAATCTTCGCCCATCTTGTACTTAAGCGAATTCTTGCCGCGCCACTCTTCGATCTGCTTCCACCAGGCAGCAAGATGCTTTGCATCCGGCTTGCCTTCCGCAGCCTCGATCTGCTTAATAATCTCGTCAAGCACATCGGGTACGTTACCGACGATTGGCACATCGACACGTACGCGCTTGGAAATCGACGAAGGATCGATATCGACATGGACAATCTTGCGGGCAACGCGACTGAAATGGTCCGGATTGCCAATCACGCGGTCATCGAAACGCGCACCGATCGCCAAAAGTACGTCGCACTCCTGCATCGCCATGTTCGCTTCGTAAGTGCCATGCATGCCCAGCATACCGAGGAACTGTCCATCTGTCGCCGGATAACCGCCCAATCCCATTAGCGTTTGGGTAATTGGGTATCCCAGCATGCGGGTTAGCTTGGTCAGCTTATCCGAGGCATCCGACAGAATAATACCGCCGCCGGTGTAAATCATTGGCCGCTTGGCCTCCAGCAGGAGTTGCACGGCCTTCTTGATCTGTCCCGTATGTCCCTTGACCACCGGATTATACGAACGCATCGAAATGGTTTTGGGGTAATGAAAGTCGCACTTGTGAACCGTGACATCCTTCGGAATATCCACCAGCACCGGTCCTGGACGCCCTGTTTTTGCGAGATAGAAAGCTTTTTTAATCGTAACAGCCAAATCCTTGACGTCTTTAACTAGGAAGTTGTGTTTGACGCAAGGACGGGTAATTCCAACGGTATCTGCCTCCTGAAAAGCGTCTTGACCTATATATGCGGTCGGTACCTGACCGGAAATTACCACCATCGGGATCGAATCCATGTAGGCGGTGGCAATACCGGTCACGGCATTAGTTACGCCAGGGCCCGACGTGACCATGCATACGCCAATCTTGTTGGACGAACGCGAATAGGCATCGGCCGCATGCACAGCAGCCTGCTCATGCCGGACCAAGATATGTTTAATCTGGTCCTGCTTAAACAATTCGTCGTAAATAAACAAAACCGAGCCGCCAGGATAGCCGAACACATGATCGACCTTTTCTTCCTGGAGACACCTGATTACAATCTCAGCGCCCGTCAGTTGCATTATTTTGAGTCCGTCGAAAAACCGGGCAATGCCCGAAACCCGCAACGATACTTGACGAAACCAAGAACGGTCAAGGCTTCCTGTTAAGTAGATTGTCCTCTTGCTAACTATGGGTATTTGCTCGAATGCTCATATCAACCAACTAGAACCGTAGCTTTGGCCTCACGCAACGAGCTTTCCCAGTTCCTCGCCAGCACCGAGCGGCGCGCCTATAAACAGGCTGTATTTGCCGTGCGCGACGACGACGACGCCCTCGACATCGTGCAAGACAGCATGATGCGCTTGGCGGAAAACTATGGGGACAGACCAGTCGACGAGCTACCCCCCTTATTTCAACGTATTTTACAAAACGCTATTCGAGACTTCTACCGCCGCTCTCGTACCAGAATGAGGCACACAGTCTCACTTACATCTCTTGAGCCAAGCGAAGATGAGCTTACCGATCCATTAGAAACCATTGAGGTCGATGAGGAATATAATCCTTTTGCCACACCTCCTGCCGCTCTGCTTCAGGTGGAGACTCTGCATTTGATAGAGGAAGCCTTGAAAAACCTGCCTCCACGTCAACGCGAAGCATTCCTGCTGCGTTACTGGGAAGGGCTGGATATTGCCGAAACCGCCAGCGCCATGAGTTGTAGTGAGGGTAGTGTCAAAACTCATTGTTCGCGAGCCACCCACACGCTGGCAACTGCCCTTAAGGCCAAAGGAATCCGACCATGAGTCCTGAAGAACGATTTGCCCATCAAATATGCCGAGTACTCGATGAGGGAACGCGCGGGCTTGATTATGGCATCGCGGAGAGGCTACGTGCCTCACGTGAGCAGGCGGCACTTTCCCTTCAACCCGTAAGCTGTGAATCCATAACTATAGCCGGCTCTGCCGGAGTGTTGGGTCATCTCAGTGGAAGCCACAGTAATGGCGGACATCCATGGCTGACCCTATTGGTCATACTGGCACTGCTTCTGGGAGTCAGCCTAGCGTACTATTGGAACGGCTTTGATCAGGCAACAGAAAATGAGGAAATCGACAGCGCCCTCCTGTCCGACAACCTGCCTCCAAACGCATATCTGGATCGAGGCTTTCAGGCATGGATCGCAAAATCTCACGCGCCTATCGTATCGCCGGTTTCTGCGGAATAGCCCTTTGGTTAGCTGTCGTCAGCCCGGTGCTAGCGGCAGTTCCTCCGTTTGACCAGCCTAATTGGGCAGCACTCACGGCTGGACAAAAGGCAACCCTGGCGCCTCTCGCAGACCAGTGGAATACGATGGACTCGTTTCGGCGTAAGAAGTGGCTAGGTATTGCTCAGCGCTATCCAGCTATGTCGCCTGAAGAACAGGCTAGCATGCAGCGCAATATGAAAGAATGGGCCAAACTAGCGCCAGAGGAGCGGAAACAAGCGCGCGAGCAATACAAAACACTAAAGAAAGTCAGTCCAGAGCAACGTGAGATCGTAAGGCAAAAATGGGACGAATACACCGCTTTGACACCAGAAGAGCGGGATCGCCTGAAAGTTGAAGGTAGTCGCTCCGTACCCCTGAAGACCCTTAACAAACCAGTGACAACACCTCCAGCCTCAACGTCAAGCTCCAAAAAACTAATTCCCGCTCCAATCAACTCACCACTTTCCCCCCTCAAACCGCCCCAAAGCCCACTGGTACCCAAAGCCGCTGTGACCAAGCCAGCACCCCGCAAGGAGTAAATGTGGGTTTAACTGGAGAAACTTTGCCGCTTGCCGGCATTCGCCGACGCCTTGCGAGCATGCTTTACGAGTCGCTACTCCTACTTGGCGTCTTGTCGGTGAGCTTTATGCTTCCACATCTCGCGCTTGGAATGATCTGGGAAATCGTTTTGCCCGGCCCGGTTCTGCTACTCCACATTTTTGTTGTGATGGGGGTCTATTTCGTTTGGTACTGGCGCCATGGCGGTCAGACATTAGCCATGCAAACATGGAAGCTCAAACTAATCAGCACCAATGGACTCCCCCCAAGCCTAGGACAGCTTGTATTACGCTATTCCCTCAGCTGGCCCAGCCTGTTGTTCTATGGTGCAGGCCTGCTCTGGACAGCACTTGATCGGGATCGCCAATTTCTGCACGACCGGCTTGCGGGCACGCGCATCCTCATCGACGCTCCACCCACCAAAGCATCGTCCCTGCAGCCAGCAGAAAAATAGCGCTCGGTGTCACAGCAGCAACCAATGGCCGCCAACTATTGATCACCCCAAGATGCGAAAACAGGCCGTTCAACATATGAAACAGTATACCGAGCATCACACCGGCAAAAACCTTGAAACTAACCGCCGCCATGCGGTCATGAGCATAGGCAAATGGAAGTGCCAGCGCCATCATGACCAAGGTTGCAAACGGATAGAACAGCTTCTTCCAGAGTGCAATCTCATAGCGTTGCGTCTTCTGCTGGTTATCGCTCAGATGTCTAATGTACTGATAAAGGCTAATCAACGACATGCGCTCGGGCACTACTAACAGAACGGACAAAATATCCGGACTGAGTGCTGACTGCCAGACCACTTCCGTCTGCCGGGTTGTCTGCGCCTGCTCCCCTTCAAAATACGTCTGTAGAACATTCGTCAGATGCCAACGATCCGGTGGCATAAAGCTTCCCGCTTCCGCCTCGCTAATCGAACGCAAGTGGAAACCCTCATCAAATGTATAGACCTTAACTTCGCGCAGACGAGCATCTGGCAATACGTCGCGGACATTGATGAAAGACTGCCCATCCTTGACCCATAGACCAGAACGAAACTCCTGGGCTACAAGTTGGCTCATGGCGGTCAAACGCAACTGCTGTGCGGCACGCTCAGCAGGCGGAGCAATAAACTCGCCAAACACGAAAGTCACCGCAACAAACGCCGCGCCAATTTTGACCAACGTCAGAAATAGATCGCCTGTCGGCAAGCCGGATGCGCGTAGAACGGTAAGCTCCGAGTGTCGCGCCAACAAGGTCAGCGCATACAGCGACCCGATCAGAACGGTGATCGGAAATATCTCATATGTGCGCCCCGGCAATGTCAGTACAACATAAGCCAGTGCATGCTGAAACTGATATGCCCCTTTGCCGACATCCTCCATCTCATGGATCAGATCAAAGAACGCAAACAATGCAAGGAACGCCATCAGCACCAGCATAGTGGCACCATAGATTTCACGCGCCAAATGGCGCTCATAGACCTTCAACGCCATAGCCGCCAGATTGAGAAAACGGCCAGCCGTTTCCAGAAAAACAGGGTAAGAATACTCAGCATCAAAACATGCGCGGCCCAAACGCCAATCTCGAACGGCAAGCGGCCTTGCGCCACCCACGCTTGGCTTATGGATAACAGATTATTGTAAATCATGAAGGCAAGCAAGGCGAAAATAAGATTATTGGCACGTCCAGCACGCGGATTAACAAATGACAAAGGAATTGCAAGCAAAGCCAGAGTAAGCGCGGACAAGGGCATACCGATACGCCACAGTAGTTCGCCACGATTCGCCGGTGTAGGATCGCGAAGGAGATCCATAGTCGAAAGATTTTTCACCGAACCTTCGATCCCGCGACTTTCGCGCGTTTCAATACGCATCGCGTAACGGTCGAACTCCATGACGCGATACTCGGCCGAACCAGCAACGCCCTCATAGCGCCTCCCCTGAGTGAGAACTATAAACTTGTCGCCATTCCCAGCAACTTCGGTATGGCCCTGGGTTGCCGCCATAACGCCAAGCCGACCATGCTGCATTGAATTTATGAAGATATTTTTGACTTGGTCCGCCTGCCCATCCTGACTGGTCACGGACTCGACAAAGAAAACCCGGTCCCCTTGTGCCGACTCCTTGAAAGCCCCCGGGCTCACTCGTGCGACATCATCACGCTGATCCATGCGCTTCTGGTACTCAGATCTCTTGGTCAAGGCCCAAGGCGATAAAAACAGGGCCAACACTGCGATGGCGAGAACTACGGGGATTGCAAAGCGAAGTACCGGACGCATCCAGGCCGTCAGGGGCACACCAGCAGAAAACCAGATCGCCATCTCGGAGTCGCGATATACGCGCGATAAAGAGAGCAAGACGGCAATGAATATGGTCAGTGACAGCAGAGCTGGCAGATAGTTCAAGGCGGCAAAGCCCAACAAGGCGACCACAGCTTCCGAGGCGACACGTCCCCCCGCAGCCATCCCCAACAGACGGATTAATTGCGTCGTCAGCAAAATTGCAAACAAAGCAACAAACACCGCTGCTGCAGTCTGGGCAAATTCGCGCTGGGCTGCGCGCTGAAAGATCATTGTCTGGTCTGCCGGGGAACTCGAATTTATTGAAATATTGCTGAAAATCTGCGAAATATGCTTTAAATTTCAGCTTTGTCCATTTTTTAGGAGTATGAGGTGGAATTTAGCATAAAGAGTGGCAGCCCGGAAAAGCAGCGCTCGGCGTGTGTCGTTGTCGGGGTCTTCGATTCGCGAAAATTGTCGCTCGCAGCAGAACTGCTAGACAATGCCTCGCGCGGCTATCTATCCGAACTCCTACGTCGTGGCGACATGGAAGGCAAGGCGGGCAATACCCTATTACTACATAAAGTACCCGGAACCGAGGCAGACCGCATCCTGCTAATTGGCCTAGGCAAGGAGCGTGAGTTCCGCGAAAAAGAGTATCGCACCGCAATTGCCACCGCCGTACGCACGCTCAATGAAACCGGTGGGTTCGATGGCACCCTGTATTTGACCGAACTACCGGTAAAAAAACGGGATATTGCCTGGCGCATCAAGCAAGCCGTGATGGTCGTCGAGGAAACGCTTTACCGCTTCGATCAGATGAAGTCGAAAAAAGACGAGGTACGCCGCCCCTTGCGCAAATTGACCTTCTGTGTCGAACGGCGCGCCGATCTAGCTGCCGCCGAGCAAGCCCTTCAAGAGGGACAAGCCATCTCGACCGGCATGAACTTCATGAAAAACCTGTCGAACCTGCCGGGCAACATATGTACTCCGACCTATCTGGCCGAGCAAGCGCGGACGCTGGCTAGCGAGCATGGGCTCGAAGCGGAAGTTCTTGGTCGCGCCGAGATGGAGCAGTTGGGCATGCACTCTCTTCTCGCGGTGTCCAACGGCTCGCAGCAAGCACCGCAATTCATCATACTCAAGCATCAGGGCGGCAAGTCTGACGAGAAACCCATCGTACTGGTAGGCAAGGGAGTGACTTTCGACACCGGCGGCATTTCGCTCAAGCCAGCCCCCGAAATGGATGAAATGAAATTTGATATGTCGGGTGCAGCCAGCGTGCTCGGCACGATGAAGTCGATAGCATTGATGAAGCTGCCGCTCAACATCATCGCAGTGCTGCCAGCGGTCGAAAACATGCCTGGCGGCACTGCCACGCGTCCAGGTGACATTGTCACATCCCTATCCGGCCAGACCATCGAAATACTGAACACTGATGCCGAGGGTCGCTTGATCCTTTGCGATGCCCTGACCTATGCCGAGCGTTTCGAACCTGACTGCGTTATCGATGTCGCGACGCTGACCGGCGCTTGCGTTATTGCGCTGGGCCATGTGGTCAGTGGCCTGCTCGCCAACAACGAAGCGCTCGCTCGCGAACTATTGGATGCTGGTAACGAAAGCTGGGACCGTGCTTGGCAAATGCCCTTGCTCGATGATTATCAGGAACAACTGAAGAGCAATTTTGCCGATATGGGCAATATCGGCGGTCGACCGGCCGGGACAATCACTGCCGCCTGCTTCTTGTCGCGTTTCACCAAGAAATATGACTGGGCGCATCTCGATATCGCCGGAACCGCCTATCGCTCAGGCAAGGACAAGGGGTCTACCGGGCGCCCCGTTCCATTGCTGACCCACTTTCTACTGGCTCGCGCAGGTGCAAAGCTAACGTGACGCGCATTACTTTTCTGCATGGTGCGGCCGACCGGGTCCAGTCAGCCGCACAATGGCTCCACCAAGCCTGGAGCCAGCGACTCAAGGTTCTCGTCTATGTGCCGGACATAGAACAAACCACACGCCTCGACCGCACTCTGTGGACCCAACCCGCGCTGTCCTTCCTGCCCCATTGCCATATCACCGCGACCTTGGCTGCAGAAACGTCCATCCTTCTCACTGATCGGCTTGATGACCCGCCGCAAGACGACTGCCTACTCAATCTAAGCAATGAATTGCCCGCAAGTTTTTCGCGCTTTGAGCATCTGGTCGAAATCGTCAGCGTGGCTGATGAGGTTCGCCTGCCAGCGCGAGAACGCTTCAAGTTTTATCGCGACCGTGGTTACGCCATCGACAGCCGCGACATTGCCGGTGGCCTGTAATGTCTCAGGATGAGGATGTATTCAGCCAAGCCGATGCCCTGATGCGCCGCCACCGCAGCTTCCTCGCACGCGGCAGTGACCATGCGCTGGAGGAGGCTGCGCCGCCCGCTAACCGGACGGACGATGCGGACATCCCCCTGCTGACCGAGGTGGTCGAACTTACGGCTCCCCCGCCTGCCGCACTCAAGCTGCCCCACCTCCCGCCGGCGCTCGAAGCTGCACTCGAACGCTGGCTG
>Ga0209262_10000075_pt1 | contig 68458 bp, 72 predicted proteins | sample Lowcelwee11metaG_FD_187171 | JGI IMG/M metagenome (GOLD analysis project Ga0209262, IMG submission 187171) | Freshwater pond sediment microbial communities from the University of Edinburgh, under environmental carbon perturbations - Low... | ecosystem: Environmental > Aquatic > Freshwater >... | reverse complement strand
TTCACTGTCGTCGCCGCTGGCGACGCTGATTGAGCGCGACAAGAACCAGCCGATGTCCGTCTATGGCGGCACGATCATCGTGCGTGCCGACCGCAAGGACCTGATGCAACTGGCCGATCTCAAGGGCAAGACGATCGCCACCTCTAGCACCAAGGGCTTCGCCAGCTTCCAGATGCAAGCCTACGAACTACACAAGATCGGATTGTCGCGCGACGACATCAAGATCGTCGAAGTCGAATTGCCTATTGACCGTGCCGTAACGGCCGTCCTCGCCGGCAAAGCCGACGCGGCCTTCGCCCGTATGGGGCTGATCGAACAGATGATCAAGGAGGGCAAGCTCGACCCGACCCAGATCCGAGTGATCAATGCGCAGCAACTGGCCGGCTTCGGCTATGCATTTTCCACCACGCTGTATCCCCTCTGGCCGTTTGTCGCCATGCCGCAGGTCTCGGACGAACTGGCCGCCCGGGTGGCTGCCGCCCTGCTCATGTTGCCGCACGACGGCGAAGTGGCGCGCGCCGCAAAAATCTGGGGCTTCACCATCCCCGCCAATTACCAGCCGGTCAGGGAGGTAATGCAGGCGCTGCGCGTGCCGCCTTTCGACGAGATACCCGAATTCTCCTGGCACGATATCTGGCTGCGCTACACGGCGGCGGTCGTCATTGGGCTTGCGGCGACCGCGATCATCCTGCTCCTGACGATTTGGCTGGCACTGAATCGACGCATGCTGCGGGAAGGTACCCGCGCACTTGCCCGCAGCGAGGCAGACTTGAAACTACACCAGCAGCATCTGGAATCTCTGGTTGAAGAACGCACTGCCGCCCTCTCCGTCGCCAAGGCACTGGCCGAAACCGCCAACCAGGCGAAAAGCCGCTTCCTCGCCAACATGAGCCACGAGTTGCGCACGCCGATGAACGCCATCATGGGCATGACCGACCTGACCCTGCGCCATGCCGATGATCCCAAGCTGCGCGACCAGCTCGGCAAGATCGCCCAAGCCTCGCAGCATCTGCTCCACGTCATCAACGATATCCTCGACATCTCCAAGATCGAGGCCGAGCGTCTCGCTCTCGAACAGGTCGACTTCAGGCTCGGCGTAGTACTGGAAAACCTCATGAGCCTGCTCGGCCACAAGGCGACGGACAAAGGGCTCAAGCTGCAAGTCGACCTCGCGCCGGAAGTCGCCCGCCAGACCCTGCGGGGCGATCCGCTACGCCTCGGCCAGATTCTGCTCAATCTCACCGGCAACGCCGTCAAATTCACCGAGCAGGGAGGCATCACCATCCGGGCCCAGCTGGCCGAAGAAAGCGCGACGGACGTGCTGCTGCGCTGCGAAGTTCAGGATACCGGCATCGGCATTTCCGCCGCGGACCAGCAACGCCTGTTCACCGCCTTCGAGCAGGCCGACGGCTCAATGACGCGCAAATATGGCGGCACCGGGCTGGGGCTGGCCATCAGCAAGCGACTGGCACAGTTGATGGGCGGTGCGATCGGCGTCGAGAGTCAGGTCGGCAGCGGCAGCACCTTCTGGTTCACCGTCCGGCTGGGCAAGGCCAGCGATGCCGTACCCGCTGTGGAGCATTTCATCCCGCCAACGCCGACTTTTTGCAATGACATGGCCGAAGCCCGGATCAAGGCGCACTTCGCTGGCGCCCGCATCTTGCTGGCCGAGGACGAGCCGATCAACCAGGAAGTCTCGCGCGGCTTGCTGGAAGATGCCGGCCTCGCGGTTGATCTGGCTGCAGATGGAAGGCAGGCGGTGGAAATGGCCCAAACCAACCGCTACGCCCTGATCCTGATGGACATGCAGATGCCGAACCTGAACGGCGTCGATGCGACGCGGGCGATTCGCGCCCTGCCCGGCTATGCGCACACGCCGATCCTGGCCATGACCGCGAATGCGTTCGACGAAGACCGCCAAGTCTGCCTTGATGCCGGTATGAACGACCATATCGGCAAGCCGGTCGACCCCGACCGGCTCTACGAAACCATATTGAAATGGCTGGAACAGCCGAGCGGCAACGTCAGCCCACTAGTTTGAGCATCACGAGGAAATAGCGCAGCCCCTGCCAGAGCGTCGAGGCCCCCAGCGCGATGACGAACAACGCGGCGCCCTTCAGCAGCCAGCCGCGCAAACGCGGGCCGAGCTTGCCGAACAGCACGGAGGCCGCAAGCATCGCCGGCAGCGTGCCGGCGCCGAAGGCGAGCAGCAGCAGCATGCCTTCCGCAGGACTGGGCGCGGTGGTGGCCTGCACGGCCATGGCCATCGTCATCGAGCAGGGCATCAGGCCGTTGAGCGCGCCGCCGATCAGCGCGCCGAGCAGCGGGCCTTGTTGCGTCGCACCCATGAAGCGTTTGCGCAGCCAGGCCAGCGGCGCGAAACCGTAGGCATTGCGGATCGGCGCAAGGCCCAGCAGGTCGAAGCCGAGCAGGATAACGACGGCACCGGCGACGATCTGCAAGATGCCTTGCGCGAGACCAAGCCGTCCGGTCGAGACGAGTACCGCGCCAAGCACGGCGGCGACCAGGCCGACGAGCGCATACACCGCGAGCCGGCCGGCGTGATAAGTCAGATAGGGCCACGGCCCGCGTGCGTTCAGTTTCATGAAGAAGGCCGACACCAGCCCGCCGCACATGCCGAGGCAGTGGCCGGCGCCGAGGAGCCCGGTCATGAAGGCGAGCGCGTAGGAGAACTCGACGGCGCTATGAAGGTGTTCCGCGTGAACCAAGACTACTTCTGCAAACGCAGCGAATTGGTGACCACCGAAACCGAACTCAGCGCCATCGCGGCCGCCGCGATCATCGGATTGAGCCGGCCGGCAGCGGCAAAGGGGATGGCGACGACGTTGTAGCCGAGCGCCCAGAACAGGTTTTGGCGCACGATGGCCATGGTGCGGCGCGAGAGTTCTATGCCGGCCGCGACGCGCGCGATGTCGCCGCCGACCAGCGTGACGTCGGCCGCTTCCACCGCGATGTCGGCGCCGCCACCGATGGCGAAGCCGACGGCCGCCGCCGCGAGCGCGGGCGCATCGTTGATGCCGTCGCCGATCATGCCGACTTTTCCGCCCTCGCTCTTCAGCCGTTCGATGAGGGCGAGCTTGTCGGCCGGCGTGGCGCGCGCGACGACTGCGTCGATGCCGACCGCGCGCGCGACGTGATGGGCGGCGGCTTCGACGTCGCCGGTGCACATGATGGTTTTCAGCCCGAGTTGGTGCAGCAGCGCGATGGCGTCCTTGGCGCCTTCGCGCGGCGCGTCGGCGATGGCGAAGAGCGCGACGCAAGTTTGGTCGAGGGCAACGAAGACCGGCGTCTTGCCCTGCTCCGCCCAGGCTTCGGCCTGGGTTGCCTGCGCGCGGCAGTCGATGCCGGCGGCTTCGAGCCAGGCGGCGTTGCCGATGCGCACGAGTCCGGCGTCGCTGTCGGCTTGCACGCCGTGGCCGGGCGTGGCGGCGAAAGCGAAACTCGGCGCTGGCGGGACGGCGCGCGCCTGGGCATAGGCGACGATGGCACGAGCGAGGAAATGCTCAGAGTGCTGCTCCGCGCCGGCGACGAGCGCGAGCAGCGTTTCCTCGTTCTGGCCGGCGGCTGGCAGGAAATCGGTGACAACCGGTTTCCCTGCCGTGATGGTGCCGGTCTTGTCGAACACCAGCGTGTCGAGCGTCGCGGCGGTTTCCAGCGCTTCGCCGTTCCTGATGTAGATGCCGCGCCGCGCCGCCTGGCCGGTGCCGACCATGATCGCGGTGGGCGTGGCGAGGCCAAGCGCGCAGGGGCAGGCGATCAAGAGCACGGCGACGGCATGCGAGAGCGAGCGGGACAGCGGGTGGCCGGCGAGCAGCCAGCCGGCGAAGGTAGCCGCGGCCACGCCGCCGACAGCGGGCACGAAGCGCGCCGAGATGCGGTCGGCGAGCTTCTGCACCGGCAGCTTGCTGCCCTGCGCATGATCGACGAGTTTGACGATGCCGGAGAGCACGGTGTCGGTGCCGATGGCGGTGACCTTGAACGTGAAACCGCCATTGCCGTTGAGCGTGCCGCCGACGACCCGGTCGCCGACGCTCTTCGTCACCGGCAGCGGCTCGCCGGTAAGCAGGGATTCGTCGACGCTGCTCGTGCCCGCGAGCACGACGCCGTCGGTCGGCAGCTTGTCGCCGGGGCGCACGCGCAGGATGTCGCCGACTTGCACGGCGTCGATGTTCACCGTCTCGTCGCCGGCATCGGTGACGCGGATCGCCGTGTCGGGCTGCAATTCGATGAGCTTGCGGATCGCCTCGGAGGCTTTGCCTTTCGCCCGCTCTTCCATGTAGCGGCCGCCGAGCACGAAGGCGATGATCGCCGCCGCCGACTCGAAATAGACGTGGTGCTCCATGCGCAGCACGCCGGGGATGCTGTAGAGGAAGGCCGCGCCGGCGCCCATGGCGATGAGCGTATCCATATTGGCTTCGCGCTGTTGCGCGAGCGCCCAGGCCTTCTTGAAAATATCGCCGCCGGGGCCGGCGATGACGTAAGCCGAGAGCGCAAGTTCCAGCAGCCGCAGCGCGGGCGAGCGGTGCATCAGCATGCCGGAGACCATCACCGGCGCGCTGAGCGCAGCGGCGAGCATCAGCTTCTGCTTGGCCGTTGCCAGCCGCGCCTGCTCGCGCTCGACGAGCAACCGCCGCTGCGCCAGCGTGTCCATCGGCCGGGCCTGATAGCCGAGCTTGCCGACCGTGGCGAAGAGTTCGTCCTTCGAGAGGTGGCCGCGCACCGTCACGGTTTCAGCGGCGTAATTGACGACGACGGATTCGACGCGCGGGTCGCGCCGGAGCGAGAGTTCGATCAGCGCGGCACAGGAGGCGCAGGTCATGCCTTCGACGGCGGCGAGGCATTCCTGCACGGGCTGGTTCGGATCGGACGTAATACTCGGCGTGACCGGAGGGAATCCCCTGTTTGGGACTGGCGGAACGCTGGACTTGCGCGGCGCAGCGGCAAGGTTGCCGATCACCGCGTCGAGCACGGCGATGAGACGATGCTCGGGCAGCCTGGCCGGATCGTAATGGATCGTCGCCGAGCCGATGTCGGGCACGACGCGCACGTTCTCGATGGCGACGTGCTTTCGCAGCAGGATTTCGAGCAGGTAGCTCTTCTCGGCATCCTTGACGAGCGCCGGCGCGATCAGGCGGAGGCGCCGGGGCAGGCGGTGGACGACGCGCAGGCGGCTCATGCTCGTTCAGGACTTGCGGTAACGCACCAGCAGGAAGACGAGATAGAACACCGTCAGCCAGGCGTTGCCGTACTTCGCCGGATTTTTCAGCCACAGGCGGGTGATGAGATCCCAGTGCGTGCGGATCAGGTAGAAGGCGACGATGTCGTTGAAAAAGTTGGTGACGGCCTTCTCGGTCAGCGCGCTGTCGATCATCGGCTGGAAGCGCTCGGGCGCGGCAGCGAGGAGTTTTTCGCGCAGAGCGTCGAGGCGCGTGACGAGTGCGGGCGTCGCGGCGGGCAGTTCCGGCGGCGGCGCGTCCGCTGCGGCCGGCGCTAGGTCGGCGAGCAGCGCCTTCACGCGTCGCGCCACATCGGCGTGCGTGCAAAGCTGCGCGTCGAAGCGCACGGCGAGCTTGCCTTCCGCCGTGAGCCAGGTGATGCGCCGGACGCCGGCCAAGCTCAGGAGGCCGACTTCGAGCGTCGCGCCGACGGCGGCGCTGTGCAGGGCACGCGGCAGCCGCAGGCGCAGATAACCCGCCTCGCGGTGCAGGACTTCGATGGTGCGCGCGTCCATGCCCGGCTTACTCCTGCGCGGGCGTCGCCGGCATTGAAGCAGCGCCGGGGGCGGATTGCGTTTCGGCGATCAGGTCGTCGAGATTTTCCTTCTGGTGCAGCATGAGATCCCGTCCCATGCCGGTGGCCTGGGCCACGGCCTGCACGATTTCCTTCTCGTACTTGTGCAGGAGATAGCCGGCAGCGAGGCCAGCGGCGACGAACACCAGCGGATTGCGCAACAATCCGACGCCTGCGCCCAGCAGGCCCTTGCCGGCCGCATAGCCGCCCGCCGCAAGCATCGCCCCGCCGGCCATGGGATGCTGTGCCATCTGGCCCATATTGCCCATCATGTGCGGCATCTGGCGCGCGGCTTGTTCGATCATATTCATGTCGACTTCCTTTCGGTTTCGGTTTGAGTTGGCGTGAGTGCGGGTGCGGACTGGATGTCGTGCAGCATTTCATAGATGCCGCGACAGCCTTCGCAGCAGAATTGTAGAGTCTTCTCCGGCGTGACCAGCTCGAAAGGCCGGTTGCCGCAGTCGAGAGCACAGAGGTCGCAGGGCTTCATGGCAGGATTGCCTGGACATGGCGTTCGAACATCGCCGCATCGGCCTCGCCGACGATCTTGCCGCGCACGACGCCGTGCGCGTCGATCAGATAGGTCGTCGGCAGGCCGACAACGCCGTAGCGCTTGGCGATGGCAGCGTTTTCGTCGAGCGCCGCCGTGTAGCCAACGCCGAGTTTGTCCATGAAGGCCGCAACCGTCGCGCGATCCTGGCCGGCATTGACGGCGAGGATCGTCAGGCCGCTCGCCGCATGGCGCTGCCGTAGCGTGTCGATCAGCTTCATCTCCGGTTCGCAGAACTTGCACCAATCGGCCCAGAAGCGCAGCACGACGGGCTTGCCGGCATGGCTGGCGGGGAAGTTCAGCGGCGCGCCGTCGAGCTGAACGGTCTTGAATGCGGGCGCGGCGTCCCCGGTATTGAGCTTCGCGGGCGGTTCGCCGCCACATGCGGCAAGGAGAGCGGCCAGCAGGCAGGCGTAGAGAACTTTCACTTGACGTCCAACGTATCGACAAAAGTATGCAACGTCCGGTTGAAGCGGTCGGCCTCGTCCCAGAACAGCGCATGCCCCGAACGGTCGAAAATTTCCGCTCGCGCCTGCGGATGCTTTTGCGTCAAGGCGTCTGCCTGCTCGGACCACTTGGGCGTGACCAGATACAGCACGGGACGCGCAAACCGATAGACGGCATCCCGCCAATAGGCACGCGGCTTGGGATAGGAAAGCAGGCGAATGCTGTCCTCCACATCGGTCTTCAACGCGCTGGCCAAAACGCTGTCCCGCACCGCCTCGCCCGGATCGGTGAGGAAAATGGCGGCGGCAAAATCGCGCAGCGTCTCCTCGCGCTGCGTGCGCAATTCCTCAAAAAATGGATTCGCTCCAGTGCGCGGCGGGCCATCCGGTCCTTCGCCGATCGAGTTGTCGACCAGCACGAGGCCGCGCAGCCGACTCGCTCCATATTGGTCGGCATAGGCCAAAGTCTCGAACACCGCCAGCGACCAGCCGATCAGCACGAAGGAACGGCCCGGAAAGCGGTCGAGCAACTCCTTGATGTCCGCTACCCGCCGTTCCAGCGTGTAGCCGCTGTCTGGCGTCGCCGAGGCGCCCTGCCCGCGCGGATCGAAGGCGACGACCGAATATTTGCCGGAGAAATAGTCCAGTTGCTGCGCCCAGAGCGCGGCGGGCATCGTCCAGCCGGGAATGAAGACGAGGATGGGTTTGGGCGCATCGTCCAATAGGCGCGCGGCATAACACAGCCGCACCCGGTCGCTGCTGTCAAAACAAAGCGGGCTCACCGGCGCTGCCTGGTCTGCCGCATGAGCCTGAGACAGGAACAGTCCCAGCAGCAAGGCTGCGGCGAACCGTAAGACGCTGCAGCTCGCCGTCCATGCCATCCCGTACCCGCTATTTGCGCGTCGCCACCTGGATGGCGGCGCCGGCTTGCTTCTCGTAACCCAGTCTGAAGTCGAGCGGACGGACTTCCTTGGCCCGCTCTTTGTAGGCTTTGACCAGGGACGGATTGGTGGCTTCCTTGAACAGGTGGTAGGCACCGACGTATTCGCCGTAGAGCTTGACGTTGAAGTTCTGCGCCATGACATCGTATTCGAGCCCGGTTTCGTCCTGAACCAAGGTGGGGGTATGCACGAGAATCGCGTCGCGGATGATGGAGAACGCCGCTTGCTGCGGCAAATGCGACGCGGCTTTCAGCAGCACGGGACCCTTGGCGAGGGACTCGATCAACGCCCGCGACTCCGGGTGTTTGGTCAGGCCCCGATTCGACAAGTCCTGTTGCAGGTAATCGACGACGATATCGCGGCCGTCCTTGCGCAGTTCGAGCCGTACCGAACCCCACCTAGCCTCCTTCGCCTCGATGGGGCGAATCGAATGGTCGGCGGTATCCAGGCAAATGGGACGAATGGAACGCACTTCATAGCCCAGACGCACCGCGAAGGCCATGAGAATCATGCTCGGGCTGAGCTGGTACTTGCGCCCGCCGCCGCCCTTGTTCAATTCCTGAGTCAGGAAAAATCCGAGGCGGCCGAAGCGGGTCCACGATTCGCCCAGTTCCCCCAATATGCGGGATTGATCGGGCTCCTTGAGCGCCAGCGGATCGAAATACTTGAGGGCGAACTGATCCGAGATCATGACATAGTGCGCTGCCCCAGGATAAATCGCCAACATGCTCGGCAGGTCGGGGCCGGAGAAGGGATACAAGACCGTCTGCCCGGCGGCCTGGCGTATTTCCTTGGCAGACCACGCGCTCAAGGGCTGGCCCAAATTCCGGGTATAGGCCTGCCAGCCGTCGTTCGCGGCGGCAACATATTGACTGAATGGCGGGGATACCGCGTCACTCGGCGACTCCACGCCAGCCAGCAGGCGCGCGACCTGGGCGACTTCTTTGTCAGGCTGGCCGCCGCTGGGCGCGGCAGCAGTGGGGGCGGCGACTTTGGCACAGGTAAGCACCGCATGCGCCGGCAAGGCAAACAGGCCCAGGCAACACAGCAGGGCGGAACAGGTTTTTGCGGATTTCATAAAGCTTGGCTGAACGATAAGGGAGGGAGAAAAACTAGCGGACACGCACCAGACCCCTGGCTTCCAGGACCATCAGGCTGAACGAAACGACGAACAGGCCAAAGACAAAGTTGATGGCGTCCTGATTGCCCAACAGGGAAATCATGATGATGACGGATGAAAAGCCGATGAAGAGCGGCGCGGCGACATAGCGGACGAAGGGGGGATACTCGGCCTCGCTGCTCGCTTTGCGCCGATAGATGCCCAGCACCGTCAATACCGGCGCGATCCCCAGGAATACCCCCATCAGACTCATGACCTGTTCGAAGGAGCCGGTCATCACCAGCAGAATCGAAGCACCGGCCTGCGCCCACAACAGCTTGGCCGGCACCGCACCGGTCGCACTGGCCGCATCGGTCTCGGCACGGCGCGCCACCATGATGCTGTGCAGCACGCGCGGACCGGCGAAAGACGAAACCCCGATTGACGACAGCAGCACGATGGCGATCAACAAGGCGAACAAGCGGGAGGTCTCGGCGCCGAACAACTGCTCCACCAGACGGGCCACCACAGCCTCGACGCCGGAGATTTCGGCGCTCGGCAGATTACCAAGGATGGCCACGTTCAACAGCAGGTAAAGCGCGACGACGATGCCGGACCCGGCGAGCATGGCCAGGGGCACCGTCCGCGCCGGCTGGTGGAATTCGCTCGCGGAGTAGATCGCGGCATTCCAGCCGCTATAGGTGAATACCGAAAACAGCAGGCACAGGGTCCAGCCGTCCAGGGAGGCGCCCTGCCAGGACGCCGTGGCGAGCGGGCCGGCCTGCCAATCGATATGCAAGAAGCCATAGACAGCAACGCCCAGCAGCAGCATGAATTTCAGGAAGGCGAGCAGCGTCTGGATGCGCATACTGTGCGCCTTGATTTGCGCATGAACCAAGGTCATCAGGACGATGGCGGCAATCGCCAGGAACTTGCTGATGCCAATACCGGCCACCTGAAACTCGGCGAGGCTGGCCCCGGTCATGAAATACGCCGCCAGCGCCATGCTGGCCGCCGCATTCGAGGCGGCAAAACCCACCAGAAACGACAAAATCGCCGTGAGATAGCCCCAGGAAGGATAGTAAAAGGCAGCAATCAAGGTGGCTTCGCCGCCCGAAACGGGCTTTCTCTTGATGATGGCGCCGTAACAGACCGCTCCGGTCAGCGCCAGCAAAGCGCCCAAGACCCAGACCGTCAGAATCTCGTAGGCGCCGCCGAGACGGGCCGCCATCAAGCCGGTAGTTGTGAGAATGCCCGTACCCAGCATGCTGGCAACCACGATAAATATCGCGTGAATTAATCCCATTGGCTGCTCATATCCGTAAAAAAAACGCGACCCGACCCCCGAAACACATTTCCCGCGTGGCCGCTGCAAATTCGGCCCGCTTCGCGATCAACGCTTTGCCCGCAAGCATTCTAGGGTTGGGCTACGGCCGCAAACGCGCGGATACGCATATTTCGCCGCCGTCGCCGCCGCCGCGCGCGGTTTTCGCCACAGCGCAACGCCGGAAGCGGGAAAGTCGGCGCTGGCGGAGCGGTGGCAGACGGCCAATACTGCCGTTAGAGGCTGTCATTCCTATGTGATATAAAAAGCCCTGTTGGCTTGTGATGCTAATGCCCTCGTGACCTTGGCGAAGTTGTGTCTGCAAAGATCGGCGGTAAGCATTGCCACCACATTGTGCTCGGCTGAGAATAATTCTTAGAATCTTAGGGGTATTTGCATGGAAAAGTTCGAACTCAGTCGGCCTACAGACCGGTTACCACTCCCGGGAATGTGCGTCTTAATCGCCGACGACTCGGTTGCACTCCGTCAATTTCTCTTAATCGCACTTCAAGTAACCGGTTTCGAAATTGTGTCTGCCAATGATGGACGAGACGCCTATGAGAAAGCTGTAGCCCATTCCTTTGATCTGATTATCACTGACCACAACATGCCGCATGTGGACGGTGTGGAATTGATCACACGTTTGCGAGCATTGCCGCAATATAAATCCGTTCCCATATTGGTATTGACGGTTGAAACAAACGAGGAACTCAAACAGAAGGCAAAGGCCTCTGGCGCAACAGGTTGGATCGTCAAACCGGTTCATCCCGACACGATTGTGACCCTCGTACGGAAGCTGCTTATACCCCAAATACACTGAAGAGCACCTGAGGGTGGCCGAGGATTTGGCGAAGGAGTTGCGCAATGAAAAAAAGCTCGTTGATGGCGTTGAGGTTCAGCGCGGGTCGGGCAATGTGTATGCCGATCTGGGCGTGCCCGATGCCGAGAAGCTGAAGCTCAAGACCGGTCTGGTCGTCGAGATCAAGGCCATGCAACGGCTCGGGCTGACGCAGCAAAAGGCAGGGAAACGATGGCGACTTGCAGCAGCGCCTCGGTGATTTCCTCCAGGGTGGCGCCGTTCTTGATCGCCAGTTCGAACACGATGCGCAGCGCATTGGCGCGCCCCAGTGCGGCGAGGATGCTGATGCTGCCCAGCGAGCGGGTCTTGCGGTCGATGGCCGCGCGACTCCAGGTGCGGCCGAACACGACCGCGTTGGCTTCCTGCTCGAAGGTCAGGCTGAGCGCGCGGAAGCGTTCGAGATGGCTTGTGCGCGCTCGGGACCGAGCATTTCGGCGAGTTGCGCGACGCCTTGCTGGTAATGCTCCATTGCGGTTTCCTTTTCGTTTCGCTCAATCGGGCGAAACATATGACAACAAGACCATTTCCGCCGCTTGTTGCCGCAGCGGGATGAGCGATTGATAGGCCGATGACGAAAACCAGCCGTTCACCGCTGCAATGTCGGGAAAGCGGATGACAACGATATCGCTGTGGGCGTTTTCGCCGGACAGAATTGCGACCCGCTGGCCGCGAAAGACCAGCTCGGCGCCCCAGGGCGCCAATGTTTCCGGCACCTTGCTGCGGTATTCGGCCCACAGATCGGGGCGCTTGACGGTGATGTGGCCGACCACATAGGCGTGACTCATATGCATCCTTTCGAGTATCGCTGTCATGATATCCGGGCGTCGTCCGGTGCCTGATCCCAGACCACGCGCATGACCTGACATTCGAGCAATTCGTTGGCAACCGGGCAGCCGGCACAATTTTGTCGATCCGGCTTTTTCCGGCAATCGTGGCAACCGACCAGCCGTTCCTTTGCCCGGAGCAAGTCGCTGTGTGCCGCCTGAAACTGTTCGATGCGCGCCTGCAATTCGGTCTCGATGTCCGCAAGCAAGGCCTCGACCTGCCGACTCGCGGCATCACCGGATGCGTTTTTTGCGCGAACCTCGGCAAGGCGGGCTAACGCATCAATCGAGACTTCGGCACGGGTCAGGGAGGTAATGGCGCGGAAGCGTTCCGCATCTTCCTCGTTGTAATGGCGTGTACCACCTTCAGAGCGGGAGGCCTCGATCAGCCCGCGCTGTTCGTATAGCCGCAGGGTGGAGACGGAAACGCCGACGCGCTGCGCGACTTCGCCGATCTTCATGGATCAGATCTCGACGATCTGCGCAGCGATGCCGAGGGTGTGCGCAATTTTCGGCACCGACCGGATGTCGAAGCGTTCCAGATCGTAGCTGACGAACAGCAGGTTTGGCTTGTCGGTCTTGACGCGGGGTGAGATAACACCAGCGCATTCGGCAATTTTTGCGGCCAATCGTGGCTTCGCTGCGGCATTGTCGACATGGATCATCATGTCTATGTGGCTTTCTTTGCGGTCGGGCATGATCTTCTCTCCTTCTGGTTTGAAAAGTCTGCCCGTAATCTACATCGCGGTATAGATATGTCAACCACTCAATCCTCGCCTGAGGCTTGAATTGGGGCGCAAGTGGCAAAAGTCGGCGCTGGCAGGACGGCGGGCGCAGCACCTAGTCGAGCAGGATCAGCTTGGATTGCCAGATCATGAGGCTGGCGACGAGGGCGAACGCGACAAAACCGATGGCCGCCGCCGCTGCAAGTCTGCCGGAGAGATTCGGCACGATGTGGGCAAGGCTGGGCCGCGCCGCGAAGAGACGCAGCGCGCCCGCGCTCATCCCCGCCGCCGTTGCTGCGAATAACGGCAGGTAGAGTCCATAGCCTTGGTAATCGTACTCGGGCTTGAGAATGCAGAAGGGGCAATGGTGGTGCGGGTGCTCGTAGATGTAGAGCGAGACGAAGGCAAGGATGCCGGCGATGCTGGCGACGAAGGCGGTGAGCGCCCCAAGACCGACCGCATAACCACTGAGGTTGTCGCGGCGCCGCCAGTGCCAGACGGCGAGCGCGATGGCGGTAATGAGGGCGCCGTAGAAGCCTAGCAGTGCGGGCCTGGGTTCCAGCGCGCTCACTTCGCTCGCCAGCGTCGGCGCGTCGCTGGAGAACAAGCTGCCGCAGCAGGAGGTGATGACGTCGGCCTTGAGGCCCAAGAAGTACTGCAACTGCAGCCAGAGACTCAGGGCGAATAGTGGGATGGCAGCGAGTAGCAGCGCATATTTGAGCTTCACCAGCGGGTAGTCGCGCGCGCGACTGTCGGCATGGTTGATGGCGAGCCAAAGCGCGGCAAGGAAGAACAGTCCAAGCTGCGCGTAGAGCGCGGGAAAGCCCCAGGCGTTCACGTTGAGCGCGCCCACCGCGCACATTGCGCCGACGAACAGCGTCGCCATCTTGTCGGCATTGAAGACGAAGAGCAGCGCGGCGAGAATCTGGATCGCGCAGACGAAGGCGACCAGAGTCGAAAACAGGTAGGTCAGGCGTTCCAGCCGCAACTGCCGCTCGCTGCCGCTGGCGATGTCCCAGTGACGGATCACTTGCATCGCATAGGGCGCCGCGATCAGCAGCATCAGCAAACTCATGCTCGCGGCGAGCAGGAGCGCGATGATCGCCGGCTGGAAAATCACGCCCCCCCTCCCCCAGCCCCTCCCTCGCGGGAGGGGAGACTTGCTGCTCGCTGCGCTCGGAAAAGAAGCATCATTTTCCGTCCACGATCCGACCGTCGCGCAGCGAGATCACGCAATCGACCACCTCCGCCTCGACCACCATCGGATCGTGGCTGGTCAGGACAATCGTGCGGCCTGCGGCGGCAAGGCGTTCGAGGATGGCGAGGAATTCGCCGGCCAAGTGGGTATCGAGATTGGCCGTCGGCTCGTCGGCGATGAGGATGTCCGGATCGTTGATGAGCGCCCGACAGATGGCGACGCGCTGTTGCTCGCCACCGGAAAGCCACTCCACCTTCGCGTCGCGCCGCTGGGCGAGATTGATGTCGGCGAGCAGCGCTTCGGCTTTTTCGAGCAAGGCCTGGCGCGGCCGGCCGGTCGGGTAGGCCGGCAGCACGATGTTCTCCATGGCCGAGAGGCCGCGAATCAGATTGAACTGCTGGAAGATGAAACCGAAGGTCTGGCGGCGAATCTCGGTGAGGAAGCGTTCGGGCAAGCCCGAGATATCTTCGCCCTTCAGCCGCACACGCCCTTCGGTGGGACGCGCGAGACAGCCGAGGATGGTCAGCAGCGTGGTTTTGCCGGAACCCGACGGGCCGCGCAGCGCGGTGACCTGTTTTTCCGCAATGGCGAGGTCGATGCCGTCGAGCGCCCAGTATTCGTTGTGCTTGCCTTGGTTGAAGGCCTTGCGGATATTCGACAACTCCAACATCGGTTAACTCCTCATCACCGTGTCGGGATCGGTCGTCGCCGCACGCCAGATCGGCACCAAGACCGCCACCGTGTAGGGGAAGACGGTGAAGAAAAACAGCGTCGCGATTTGCAGGCCGTCGATGTGCGGCGTCAGCGCGAAACGCGGATAGAGCACCGACCAGCCTTTCAGCACCGGCTCGAAGAACGCGGCCTCGCCATGGAAGACATGCAGGTAGGCGGCGACATAACCGAGCAGGAAGGCGAGCAGGGAAATCAGCAGGCCCTCCCAGAACTTCATCTTGATGATGTCGCCGGTCTCCCAGCCGATGGCCTTGAGGATACCGATCTCGCGCTTTTCCTCGGCCGAGAGACCGGCGGCCTTTTCCCAGGCCAGGATGCCGAAGGCGAGAATCGCGGCGGAGAGCAGCGCGAGCATGATGCCCTCGCGCCAGTCGAAAATCGAGGCATAGGTGCGCAACACTTCGTCGCGCAGGATGGGCCGACTATCGGGCAACGCGGCCATCAGCTTCAGCGCTACATTCCTGATCTCCTGCGGGTTGGCGACCGCGAGCGCGACATCGGTGTAATGGCCCTCCGGATATTTGAAAAAGGCGCGGAAGTCCGCCTCGTGCATCAGCACCAGGTCGGCGCTGACGAGTTCGGATGACTGCGGCAGCACATCGGCGACGATGAAGGTGTGCAGCTCGCCCGAATAGGAACGGAAGGAGATGCCGTTGCCGGCGGCGAGTCCGCGCGAGCGTTCCAGCGCCGGACCGACGACGATCTCGCCGCGTTCGATCTTCATATCGCGCGGCGCCATGAAAGTGTAGTTCGCCTTCACCACGCTGTCGTAGTAATAGCCCCAGAGCCGGCCCTCCTTCTTGCGCACGCCGCGCAGCAGGCCGATCTTGTCGAGATAACCCGGCGGGATCAGGTCGTGGCGACCGGCGACCAGTCGTTGCAGCACGATCTCCGGCGTGCCGGCCAGCACCTTCTGCGCCTCGCTGCGCAGCGCGTGGCTGTAGAGCGCAACGGAGGCGAGGACGAATACCAGCAGACTGTAGATGAACAGCAGGCCGAGGTTCTTGCCCTTGCGCCGCGCCAGCGCAGCGAGGGTGAAATCTATCAGGTGACGCTGTTTTTCAATCCAGATTTTCATAGGCGCGGAGAAGACCGACGGGCGGCGGCAGCAGCGAACCGGTAGGGAAATGTTCGAGCGCGACCGGATGGTCCTGAAAGGCCGATTGCAGGTCGGCCTGGCTCGGATGGCGCGTATAGCGCGCCTCGGTGAACAAGGCCAGGTCGGTCAACCCGAGACGCTCGACCAGCGCGGCGGTTTGTGCGCTGGCAGCGGCATTGGCCTGACGCAAGTACGCCGCGTCCACAAAGCTCAGGGCAAAAGCGCCGACAGCACAGGCAAGGACGATCAGAGCAAGGTTGGCTGGACGCATCGAAAAGAAGCGGTGCATCCGTTACCGGATACACCGCGCAGGGAACAACGGGGAATGGATTATCTCAGAGACGCCGATCAGAGCCGGTTGGCGGCGCGCATCAGCGCCCCGCGCAGGGCGATGGTCAGGCTTGACCCCATGCCGATCTTTTGCGCGACGGCGGGCAACAGGATCAGCGAGGCCAGCGCGAAACCGGCACCCAGCAATAACGAAGCCATTTCGGGCCGATCTGCGGTTTTGCTGTGCGGCTGGTTCATGAGCGTGCTCCTGATCGAAGATTGGGGTCGACTGTACGGCGCACTGCGCACTCAGGGAATGCGACAGATTGCCGCAGCACGAACAAGCTGTCAGTCGGTAAATCACATGAAATGGCCTGGCAAAGCACCGTTTCAGTGCATACCCCAATCCAACGGCTATTCCTAAAATGGTGCACGTATAAATCAACCTGACTCTGGGCAGCGCCATGAATAATCTCTCCATCGGCAAACGCATATTCATCCTCATGTTGGTCAGTGGCCTGCTACTGCTGACCATCGCCGGCATCGCCTGGCGCAACGAAAACCACGCGGTCGGCGCGCTCAAGACGGTATTCGAGGACCGTGTGGTGCCCTTGCGCGATCTGGCGAAAATCGGCGAACTCTTGGGCGACAACACCACAGAACTATTGCTGGCCATCCAGCACGATCCGCGGGGCCAGCTCGCCGCAGCCCACAACCACCCGGTCGACATGCATCTGGAAAGCTTCAACAAGCGCCGCGCCGAAATCGGCGCTCTGTGGGACAAGTTCATGGCCACCCACTTGACCGAAGAGGAAAAGCAACTGGCCGCAGATTTCGCCGCCAAACGCAAGACCTGGGTCGACATGGCCGCCGGTTTGCTGGAACGCATCAAGGCCGGGGACTATTCGCCGGAACTGGTCAAGGAACTGCTCATCGCACGCAATCAACATTCCGTCGCCGCCATCGAAGCCCTGGGCAAGCTGACAAGTTATCAGGAAAAAGTTGCGCACGAGACCTATGAAGAGGAAGTCGGTACCCATACCACCGGCACGATCCTGTTTGTCCTCATCATTCTTGGCGGATTGGCCGCCGCCGGCGTCTTTGCTTGGCTGCTCGCCCGCTCCATCGCCGGGCCGATCAATACCTCGGTCGAAATCGCCGAAGCCATCGCCAACGGCGATCTCACGCATTCGGTGCCGCGCGGCGGCAACGACGAGGCCGGTCGCCTGCTGGCCGCCTTCGCCCGCATGCAGGACGGCCTGCGCGGCATGGTCGGCGCCTCGCAACAGAGTTCGCGCGAACTCGCGCGCGCTGCCCAGGATCTGAGCGCCGCCGCCCGTCAGTCCTCCAACGCCACAGAAGCGCAAAGCGAGGCCGCGTCGGGCATGGCGGCCTCGGTGGAGGAAATGTCGGTATCGATCGATCAGGTGCGCGACCACGCCCGTGCCGCGCGTGATGTCGCGGCCGGCGCCGGCGAGGAGTCGCGCGCCGGGGGGAAAGTGGTGCACTCCAGCGCCGGAGAAATGCAGCACGTCGCGGCGGCGGTCAACGAGGCCGCCGGCACCATCCGCGAACTGGAAAACTACTCCAACGAAATCTCCGCCATTATCAACGTCATCCGCGAAGTGGCCGACCAGACCAATCTGTTGGCGCTGAACGCCGCCATCGAGGCCGCCCGCGCCGGCGAGCAGGGACGCGGTTTCGCCGTGGTCGCCGACGAGGTGCGCAAGCTCGCGGAACGCACTTCCGAATCGACCCACACCATCGCCAAGGTGATCGACAAGGTGCAGGCCGGCGCCCGCCGCGCCGCGCAGGAAATGGAAAGCGGCGTCGCCCGCGTCAACGACGGCGTCCAGCTCGCCCACCGCGCTGGCGATTCGATCACCGGCATCCAGGCCGGCGCGGAGCGCGTCGCCGCAGCGGTCGACGATATCGGCAGCGCACTCGACGAACAGGCCAGCGCCGCGCAGGAAATCGCTCGTGGCGTCGAACGTATCGCCAGCATGTCGGAAGAAAACAGCGCCAGCGTGCGCCAGACCACCGCCGCCGCCGAGCGCCTGCACGAACTGGCCGGCGAACTCGAACGCTCGGTGGCGCGCTTCCGCGTCTAATGCCGCATCGCCGGCTTCAGGCCACCCACGGTCAATGTAGCGCCTTGCGGTGCTAGCCGGCATGTAAGGCGTTTCACGCTAACTGATGCGGGTCAAGGCCGCGCCGGCAGACGCGGCCTAGACTTTCCCGCATGATCAATCATCCCCTCTGGCGCGTCGGCTTCCGCCCCTTCTTCGCCCTGGCCTGTCTTGCGGGCATGTTCCTGCCGCTCTGGTGGGTATTGGTGTATGCCGGCGCCGTGCCGCCAGCGCCGAGTTTCGTTACAAGCCCGCTGCAATGGCACGCCCATGAAATGTTCTATGGCTTCGGCTGGGCTGCGCTGGGCGGTTTCCTGCTGACCGCCAGCAAGAACTGGGTCGGCGTGCGCGGCTGGCATGGCCCGGCGCTGATCTGGCTCGTTGCCGCCTGGCTGTTCGACCGCATCGGCATGTCCCTGGGTGCCGGCTGGCCGGCGCCCTTGTTCTGGCTGTCCAACTCCCTCTTCATGGCCTCCATCGTCGCCATGCTGCTATGGACGCTGTGGTGCCATCGCGCCAACGACAGTTTCGGCGACAACCACTTCCTCCTCCTGGCCCTGCCCCTGTTCCTGCCGGCCAAATGGCTCATCGCACAAGGCGACTATTTCGTCCTCGGCTGGAGCATGACGCTCGCCCTGTTCCGCCTCGCTTTCTTGCTCATGCTGGAGCGCACCCTGACGCAGTTCATGCGCGGGCTGTTCCAGGTCGACATCCTGCGCCATCCCGGCCTCGACGCGGCGATCAAGTGGCTGGCCCTGCTGCTCGTGTTCGAACAGGTCCTGCCCGCCGCGCTCGCCGGCCCGCTCGATCTGCTCCTCGCGCTGCTGCTCGGCGGGCGCTTCGTCCGCTGGCATCCGCGCCGAGCCTTCACACGGCTCGACATCGGCATCATGTATGTCGGCTACCTGTCCATCGTCCTGCAACTGCTCGTCGCCGCGCTCGGCCATTACGTCGAACCGCCCTGGGGCGGCGCGGTAGCGGTGCACCTGTTCAGCTTCGGCGCCATGGGGGTGGTGATTCCGGCGATGATCGTGCGCATCGCGCAAGGCCACACCGGGCGGCGCGTGGAATTCGGCCGCATCGACCGGGCGGCGCTCTGGATCATGCTGGCGGCCCTGGCGACGCGCATCCTCGCGCCGCAGCTTTATCCCGCCGGCTATACCGCCTGGCTATATCTCGCCGCCGCCTGCTGGTGCGTCGCCTTCGGTCTGTTGGCCTGGCGTTTCGTCCCCATGCTGTTCGCCCCGCGCGTGGATGGCCGGGAACATTAAGCGGGGGTTTCCTCCAGCCACCGCCGCAACGTCAGCCGCAACAATTGCATGTCGATCGGCTTGGCGAGAAAGTCGTCCATGCCGACGGCGAGGCAGTGGGCGCGGTCCTCCTGAAAGGCGCTTGCCGTCAGTGCGACGATGGGCAAACGCGGCCGCTGGCCTGCCGTTTCCCAGGCGCGAATCTGCTCGGTCGCAACGAAGCCGTTCATCACCGGCATCTGGCAGTCCATCAACAGCAGATCGGGATGCCAGTCGCCGCCGGTTACGGCATCGACCGCCGCCTGGCCGTCTTCGACCGATCTGAAGACGTAGCCGCATTTATCCAGGATCGACTCGATCACCACCCGGTTGGTCGCGTTGTCTTCGGCCACGAGGATGCGGTAGGACCGGGCCGGCACGGACGCCACGGCGGCGCTGTCCGGCGCGGCTTCGCGCTCGCCGCCACGGCTCTCCTCGCCGGCCTGGAGCGGGCGCGCGCGGATGCAAAAGCGGAACGTCGAACCTTGCCCCGGCGTGCTGTCGACGCCGACATCGCCACCCATGAGTTCCGCCAAACTGCGTACGATGGACAGTCCCAGGCCGGTGCCGCCATAACGGCGCGTGGCCGAGCCATCGACCTGCGAGAAGGGCAGGAACAGCTTGTCGAGTTGTTCCGCCGCGATGCCGATGCCGCTATCGGTCACGGCGAATTCGAGCATGCCCGCTGCCGTTTCCGTCGCCGTGATCCGGATGGTGCCGCTGGTGGCGAACTTGATCGCGTTCGTCAGCAGATTCGACAACATCTGCCGCAAGCGGAGCGGATCGCCCCAATAACGCAGATCCGCCAGCCCCGCACAGTCGGTTGCCAATTTCAGGCCCTTGCTGTGCGCCGGCTCGGCGAACAGGGCGGCGGTTTCCTCGATCAACTGGCGCGGCTCGAAGACCGTCGTCGCCAACGCCATCTTGCCGGCATCAATCTTCGACAGGTCGAGAATGTCGTTGAGGATCGTCAGCAGGGTCTGGCCGGAATTCAGGATGGTACGGCCATACTCCTGGCGCTCCGCATCCTGCAACTCGGGCAGCAACAGCAGTTGCGCCATCCCGAGAATGCCATTCATCGGCGTGCGAATCTCGTGCGACATTGTCGCCAGGAACTGGCTCTTCGCCAGGTTCGCCGCCTCGGCGGCACGCTTTGCCTCCAGTAAAGCCAGTTCGCTTTGCTTGCGCGCGCTGATATCGCGCGTGACGCTCAAGAGGCTGACGATCGCGCCCGCATCGTCGCGCATGGGCACGGCATGCGTCTCCAGCCAGCGCCGCCCACCTTTCAGGCCGAGCACCTCGAATTCCAGGATGCCGCTTTCGCCGCGACAGACCCTGTCGTTCAGGGCGGTAAACGCCGCGTGGTGCTCGGGCGCCACCACCTCGACAATGGGATGGCCGAGCACCTGTTCGGCCGTATCGGCCTCGATCATGTCCAGCCCGGCGCGGTTCATCTGCAACAAAATGCCGTCCGGCGACAACATCTTCACGCATTCCGGCTCGGTCTCGATGATGGTTTTGAGTTGTCGCTCGCTGTCGGCGATACGCTTGCGCGCCTGCTCGCGCTCGCTGGCAAAAGCCTCGTTCCGGGCGCTTTCGCGCAACACGCGGTTCAGCAGATGCCACAATAAACCGGCCGACAGCAGGGACAACACGACAAAGCTAAGCGTCAGGGCGATGGTCTTGGCGACCTCGTCGTCCCAGTCGGCCAGGTAGTCCTCGCGGTCCATACCAACAGCGACCACCATCTGTGCATTGCCGATGCGTTGGTAGCTCAAGATGCGCTTGTGTCCATCGGCACCCTGATTGGTGTAATAGGTATCGGCTTGCTTGCCGGACTGGAAAGATGTGCTGAGTTCGCGCGACACCTCTTTGTTGCCAACGCTGCCCACCGGCTTGTCGGGAATGGCCGGGTGGCGGGTCACCAGGCCCAGATCGTTATCGCGCAGAACCAGGGTACCGTTCGGGCCGGCATTGAAACGCATCAGCAGAGCGGAAAAATGCTCAAGTGCAACCGGCGCGGAGATCACCCCGGCAAAGCTGCCGTCCGGGTAGTTGAAGCGCCGGGCAAAGCCGACGATGTACTGCCGCGCGACCCGCCCGACCCGAGGCTTGGAGATTTGCAGCCCGCCGTCGGAATGCTCGCGCAGGAACAGGAAGTAATCGCGATCGGCCCAACTTACAGGCGTCTGCCGGTTAACGCCCTTACCGAGGATCACCACGCCCCCGGCATCTGCCACCCGGATTGCCTCCAACTCGGGCAGCCGCAGCATATGCCGGGCAAACACACGGTTCATCGCATGTTCGTCGATAGCGCCGGATATCAATTGGCGTTCGAGTTCGTCGGCTACCGCAAGCAACACCAGATCAATCTTCTCGATGCTGTTCGAGACACTCTGGCTGATAGCCTGCGCCAGGTTCTGGGTCTGCACCTGGGCGCGCACTTCATGTTGCAGCTTGCTGCGATGTAGCGAGTATCCAGCCAGCCCCAACACAAACAAATTGGCACAAACCAGCACGCCCACCAATAAGCTGCGCAACTGGCGCGGAGTAGTCTTGCCAAGGCGAGTCGGGTTCGCATTCATGCGCGTCATCATACCCAAGTTATAGGCACGCAGAACGCATGCTTATAACCTTAGAAATAACATTGGGCGTGCGCCCTAGCCAAGAAAGTCGGCGTCACCGGAGGGAATCCCTTTCTCGGGACTGGCGACACGCCTCAAGCGTTGTACGCAGGGAACGTCTCTTGATCGTCGGCATGCTCCAGCAGCAGGCAACGCACGCGCGCCTGCCAGAGGGCGCGGAACTCCGCCCGCTCCGCCGCGCTCGCGACCGCGTCGAGACAGTGCGACATCAATACGCCAATGCGCGCGTCGCCCGGCACGCGCGCCAGATCGGCGGCGACCTCGACGGCCGCGCCGCTGTCGAGACGCGTGAAGCGCAGGTCGCCGCGCACCAGCGGCTGGCCGAAGAAGAGCTTGTCGCGACGGTTGAAACGGCCGCCGAGCCCGCGAAAACCGCTGTCGGCCGTGGCGCCTGTGACCTGCGACGCCACGCTGGCGATCACCCCGGCCACGCCGGCGTCGTGCGCCTCGGCGAGATCGACGCGAATCTCGCCGCGCGCGGGTAGCGCGTCGGGATACAGCGCCGCCAGCGCGCGCCGCGTCATCAGGAAGGCAGACGCCACCGTCGGGCAACTGTGGCCGGCCAAGCGCACGGCATCCGCGTAGCGATAGTCTATGATGCCGTCGGCAGCGGCGCCAAGCATGTCCGCGAGCGGATCGCGCATGCGGATGATCGGAGCGGCGGCGAAAAAATCGGGAAAGGGCATGGCGGCAGCGCCTAGTAACAAGTGGACACATTATCTTTCCCAAACTCCTGCGACGAACTGATTGAAATCAATCAACCGACAATTAGAGTCAACTAATATTCGGCTTTGCATTATGTCCGGGACCATGATGAAACCTTCCAACCGTCGCACCCTGTTTCTCGGCGCCTTCGGTGCACTGTTCCTGGCCGGTTTCGGCTGGGTTGTGGCCACCCAGGGTCCGCTGGCCGCCGTGAAGGTGACGACGGCGACGGTTGCCGAAACAACGCTGGAGCGCACGCTGTTCGGCATAGGGACGGTCGAGGCGCGGCGCGCGTACGCGATCGGCCCGACGGCGGCCGGGCGCATCGCACGCGTGCTGGTCGATCAGGGCGATGTCGTCGAGGCCGGCCGCTTGCTGGCCGAGATGGAGCCGGTCGATCTCGACGCGCGACTGGCCGCAGGTACGGCCTCGGCGGCCAGTGCCGCGCAGCGCGTGCTAGCGGCGGAGGCCGCGCTGGCCGAGAGCCGCAGCCGGGCCACGCTAGCGCAGGCCAGCGCTGCCCGCTTCGCCGACCTACACAAGAAAAACTTCTTCAGCCAGGAAGCCGCCGACGCCAAGGCGCACGAGGCCACCGCCGCGCTGTCCGCGCGCGCGGCCGCAGCGGCGGCACTTGCCGCCGCCCGCGAGGACGTGCGGCGTGCGCAATCCGAACTCGCCGGCACCGGCAAGAGCCGCGCCCACTTGCGCCTGACAAGTCCGATGGATGGCATTGTCAGCGCCCGCCTCGCCGAACCGGGATCGACCGTGGTGGCCGGCCAATCGGTGTTGCAGGTGATCGATCCGGCCTCGCTATGGGTCAAGGTGCGCATTGACCAGGGACGTTCGGACGGGCTGGCGCTTGGCCTGCCTGCCCGCATCGTCCTGCGCTCAAGGCCCGGCCAAACCTTTTCTGGCCGGGTGACGCGCGTCGATCTGGTCGGCGATGCGGTCACGGAAGAACGTATCGCCAACGTCAGCCTAGACGCCGCACCGGAATCGCTCGCCATCGGCGAACTGGCGGAAGTGACGCTTACGTTGTCTCCGCTCGAACGGACGCTCGCCGTTCCCGCCGCCGCGCTGGTGCGCCACGGCACGGCGCTGGGCGTATGGACGCCGGCAGACGGACGGGCGCGCTTCGTTCCGGTCAAGCCGGGCGCGACTTCCCGCGACGGGCTGACCGAGATTCGCGCGGGACTTTCCGCCAGCGCCACAGTGATCGTCTACAGCGGCAGAGCGCTGACGCCGGAAGCGCGCATAACCGTCGTCGACAGTCTCGTGAAGACCGCACGATGATCAACCTCGCCGGCCGGGACATCCTCTACGGCTGGGGCAAGTTCCTGTTCACCGGGATCGGCCTCGGCCTGCTGATCGGCACCACGCTGACCATGGCCGGCGTGTTCCGCGGCATGGTAGACGATGCCCAGGTGCTGATCGACAACAGCGGCGCCGATCTGTGGGTGGTGCAGCAAGGCACGCTCGGACCGTATGCCGAGCCATCCAGCCTGCGCGACGACGTTTGGCGCAGCATCGCCGGCATCGATGGCGTGGCCGAAACGGGCAACGCCGCCTACCTGACGATCCAGATGAGCCACGGCGGCCGGGAAAGCCGCGCGATGATTGTCGGCATGGACGTCGACCGGCCCGGCCGACCTGGCGCGCCGCCCCACCTGATCGCCGGCCGGCCGATCCTGCAAGGCCATTACGAGGCGATCGCCGACGAGCGCACGGGACTTTCCATCGGCGAACGCGTGCGCCTGCGCCGCCACGAATACGCTGTGGTGGGACTCACCCGGCGCATGGTGTCGTCCTCCGGCGATCCGATGATCTTCCTTGCGCTCAAGGATGCGCAGGAAATCCAGTTTCTCAAGGATAACGACGCGCTGGTGAACGAACGCGCGCGCACCGCCGCCAATCCGGCCTTCAACCGCCCCGGCGTGCCCGGCCTGCTTGAGGCTGCGCAGGGCGCCGCCACGCAGAGCCGCAACGTCAATACCGTGCTGGTGCGCCTCGAACCGGGCGCCGATCCGGATGTCGTCGCGAGCGAGATCCGGCGCTGGAAACGCCTCACCGTCTACACCCGGGCGGAGATGGAGGACATCCTCGTCGCCAAGCTGATCGCCACCTCGGCGAAGCAGATCGGCATGTTCCTCGTCATCCTCGCGCTGGTCACCGCCGCGATCATCGCCTTCATCATTTACACCATGACGCTCGCCAAGCTGCGCGAGATCGCCGTGCTGAAACTGATCGGCGCGAAGAACCGCACCATCGCTGCGATGATCCTGCAACAGGCACTCGGCCTCGGCCTGATCGGCTTCCTCGTCGGGCGCGTCGCCGCCGGGCTGTGGGGACCGGCGTTTCCGAAATACGTGCTGTTGCTGCCCGCCGACGCCATCGGCGGCTTCTTCATCGTCATGGGGATCAGCGCGCTGGCGAGCCTTGTCGCGATCCGCGCAGCCTTGCGTATCGACCCTGCCGAGGCCATCGGAGGCTGAATGGATCGGCCTGCAATCAAGCTTACCGGACTAAGGAAGCGCTACGGCAGCGGCGACGCCGCCGTCGATGCGCTGAAGGGTGTCGACATGACGATCTGGCCCGGCGAGGTGGTCGGCCTGGTTGGGCCCAGCGGATCGGGCAAGAGCACCTTGCTCAAGTGCCTCGGCGCGGTGATCGAGCCGACCGGCGGGCACATGGAACTGGCCGGCGAGACCATCTACGACGATGGCTGGAAGATTGCCGACCTGCGCGCGCTGCGCCGCGACCGCATCGGCTTCGTCTTCCAGGCGCCCTACCTGATTCCCTTCCTCGACGTCACCGATAACGTGGCCCTGCTGCCGATGCTTGCCGGGGCCGACAACACCGCTGCGAGAAAACGGGCATTGGAACTGCTAACCGCACTCGACGTGCAACACCGCGCTGGCGCCCAAGTTTCGCAGCTCTCCGGCGGCGAGCAACAGCGCGTCGCCATCGCCCGCTCGCTGGCCAACCGCGCACCGGTGATCCTTGCCGACGAGCCGACGGCGCCGCTCGACTCCGAGCGCGCGCTGACGGTGGTGCGCATCCTCAACGAACTGGCGCAGCAATATCGCACGGCGATCATCGTCGTCACCCACGACGAGAAGATCATCCCGACCTTCAAGCGCATCTACTACATCCGCGACGGCCGCACGCACGAGGAAGCGGGCGAGGGACGACCGGTATGATGGATATCCGCAGGAGCAAGCATGGAGGAGCGCGATCATGAATGGGAAACCAACGCAAAACGTCGCAATTGACGCCGAACACGAACCCGAGTTGACCGACGCCGACATCCTCGACGCCATGCAACACATTCCCGGCTATCTCGACATCAGCACCGAGGACTTCCGCGTCATCTACCACCTCGCCTGGCGCCATGCCGTGGCGCGCCTGCGCACCCGTCGGCAAGGCGACGACGCATGAAGATCGAAACCGGCTGGCGCGACTACTGGCGCAAATGGCGCGGCACCACGGCCGGCGGTCCGCCGCGCGTCCATAGCGACGAAATCTTCTGGTCTTGGCTCGGCGCCCTGCTCGGCATCGGCCTGTTGGCCTGGGTCAGTAGCCGTTACTTCGCCCCGCACGACCTGCAACTGCTGATCGGCTCCTTCGGCGCCTCCGCCGTGCTGCTTTACGGCGCGCCGCGCAGTCCGCTGGCGCAACCGCGCAACCTCGTCGGCGGCCACGTCGTATCCGCCCTGGTCGGCGTCGCCTGCTGGCAACTGTTCCACGACACGCCGCTCCTGGCACAAGCGCTGGCCGTCGCCAACGCCATCGCCCTGATGCACCTGACGCGCACCCTGCACCCACCCGGCGGCGCCACGGCGCTGATCGCCACGTTGGGTTCGGCGGACATCGAACGGCTCGGCTTCTGGTACGCCCTAATGCCGGCGACGCTCGGACCGCTGCTCCTGCTGCTCGTCGCGCTGGTCGTCAACAACCTGCCGAAGACGCGGCGCTATCCGGAAATCTGGTTCTGAACCACCGGCCTCAGCCGGTGCTCCAGCCGCGCGGCCGTTTCATGCCGGCGACCTTGCAGGCCTGAGCGGGGTAGCCGTAAGGGAACAGCTCGAACAGGCGCTTGCGCCCCGCGCCGGGATAACGCGTGTCGAGATGCTTGATGATGTGGCGCGCGTCGGGCGCAACCTGATGCTCCTCGTACAGCCTCCGCATGTGGCGGATCACGTCCCAGTGGTCCGCGTCGAGCGCGAGACCGATTTCCCCGGCCAGCGCCTGCGCGACGTCCTCGTTCCATGCGCCGGGTTCGACAAGGTAGCCCTCGTCATCGCGGAGCGGCAATTCGATGGTGATTTCCATGGCGGCCTCCTCGGTAGTTGTTTCGAATAATACATCATGCCGTGATATTGTTGGCCGATGCTATATTCCTGTCAACCCATCCCGACGGCTAGCACGCACCTACCCACATGAGCGATCCCGCGTTCCGCAAGCAGGACTTCGAAACCCTATCGGACTTCCGCCATCAGTTACGCAGCTTCCAGCGCTGGAGCGAGCAACTGACGCGCCGCGCCGGCGTCACCAACCTGCAATATCTGCTGATGCTGCATCTCAAGGGCCAGCCGGGGCGCGAGTGGGCGACGATCACTGAGCTCGCCGAGCGACTGTTGGCGCAGCACCACGGCACCGTCGCCCTCGTCACGCGCTGCGAGAAGCTCGGCCTTGTCGAGCGCCGCCCCGGCCGCCACGACGGCCGCGAGGTCGAGGTGCATCTCACCGCGAAGGGCGACCGGCTGGTGACGCGGCTCGCCCGCCAGCACCGCGACGAGCTGGTGCGCATCGAGGGCATCTTCGCCGTGCCGGGCAAGGCCGAGCTGCTCGACGCGAAAGAGGACGGCTGATCTGCGTCTAATGTCCGAGTATAAAAATCAACAGAATGCCGCTCATGACTTCCGCCACCGAAACAGACGAAACCGCGCTGCGCACGGGTGCGGCCTGATTCAGGTCAATTACCCGACAAGAATCATCAACTATGATGCGCACTCTCCAACCATTTCGCGAGAGCATGTCATGACCACCATCCCTGTTCACAACCACACCAACCCAGAAGGCATTTACAGTTTCGACGCACGCGGCATCGACAAGCGCTTCCGCCATGCCGCCATCTTCGGCGCGCTCGACGCGCTACATCCCGGCGAGGTGATGCGCTTCGTCAACGATCACGATCCCATTCCGCTCTTGCAACAGATGCAGGCGCGCTACGGTGATGGCGTCGACATTGCCTACCGCGAACGCGCGCCGGAAGGCGTGATGATCGACTTCACCAAACGCTGAAACTCGGCACTGGCGGGACGGCGGCTTACGCCGCGCCGGGCGCCGCCCGCGCCGAATGCGGCGCGAGCCCGTCGAGATTCAGAGTTTGTAAGTGACTTGCAGCCAGAGCGAACGCGGCGCGACCGGCAGGTCGCCGGGGATGTTGGAGGTCGGGTAGCTGGGCTGGTTGCCGGGCGCTGCAACGTACAAAGTGGGTTCCAGCGCCGTCGCGTTGAACAGATTGCGCGCGACGAAGGCAAAATTCCACGGACTCTTTTCGCGGGTGTGGCGCAGGATCAGATCGAACGTGGTGTAGTCCGGCACTTGCGGCCGGGTGTCGCCCTTGGCGCGGCGGCGGTCGGCCACCCAGTTGAGTTGAGAACTGAGCATCCAGTCGCCCGCCATACGCCAGTCGGCCCTGGCATAGGCATGCTTGTGCGGCGTGTAGCCCGCGTCGGCATTGGTGCTTTCGTCTATCGATTCCTGCAAGGCGAGGTTGGCCGTCACGCGCACAGTGCGGCTGGCGTCCCACACCGCTTCGACTTCCATCCCGCCGCCGTGCAACTGGCCGGTATTGGTGAATTGCGCGCCGATCCCGCCCGGCTTGGCCACCGGGCGTATCGCATCCGTCATGGTATAGCGGAACAGGTTCATATTGAGCTTGAGTTCCTTGCGCGCCTGCCAGGAAAAGGCGGCCTCCAGCGTCTTGATGCGTTCCGGTTTGATGTCGGGGTTGCCGTCGCCGGAGGGATTGATGCCGTATTGTTCGTTGAACGAGGGGGCGCGGAAGGCCTGACCGACCATCAGCTTGGCAGTGAGATCGAGGCTGGCGTCCCACACCAGCGCCAGGCGCGGGTTGGTGGTATTGCCGAAATCGGAATAACTGTCGCTGCGCACACCGCCAGTCAGCGTCCAGTCGCGGGCCAACTTCCATTCGTCCTGGGCATAGACATAATTGTTGAAGCGGCGATGCGGCAACTGGTGCGGCTGAAGCGCCGCATAATCGATCGATGCGCCAGTGGGGACGGGAACGCCAATGAGCGCCGCTGCGCCATCGGTGCGCAACCAGAAGTTTTTGACGGTTCTGATCCGGTACATGTTCAGGTCTTCGTGACCCGCGCCCAAGCGGATGCTGTGGTTGGCGAAACCGTTGTACGTCGCGTTGGCGGCAAGACGGAATTGACGCTCCCAGCGGCCCGGCGTACCCAACATGCCGTTGGCGAACGTGCCGCGCACTACCGTGCCGACCGGCCCGAGCAGGTCCTGTATGCCGGCAGGCGTCGTGGCGCTGACGGTGTAGGCGGGAAGCACCGTGCCCGGCGGATACATCTGGTAGGAATTGTCCTCACTATGTTGCAGATAACTGGCGGTGAAACCCAGCCCCCAGTTTTGGGCAAAATTGTCGTCGTTCCAGGACAGGTCGGCGTTGACGTGGCGCGTTTCTTCCGAACCCACCGGATCCAGGGCGTAGGAAACGCCGACACCGGCGTCGGCGCTGCGCTGTTTGACGCCGCCGCGCAGCCGCCATTTGTCGTAGCCCAAGTCGAGTTGCGCATCGATGACTTGGTCGCCCGTGTTCATTGGACCGGGGGCAAGGCTGGACGTCCCGCCGAAGGCCTTGTTGAGCCGCGTGGCGGCATCGGCGGCGAGAGTCTGGCCGGCACCGTCGCTACGGCCGACTTGCAAGTAGGCCGCGACATCGAGCGCGCCCTGGCGGCTGCCGTGCCGCACCCAGACATTCTGGGCATTGAACGAGCCCTGCCGCGCGCCGACTTCCGTGCCGGGGGCCGTTGCGGCATTCTTGGTGATGAGGTTGATGACGCCGGAAAAGGCATCGGCGCCATACAGCGCCGAGCCGGGTCCGCGGATGACTTCGATGCGGGCAATATTTTCCAGCAGCGGCGCACCGACCGACTGTCCGCGGTCGCCGCGCCAGGCGGAGCTGATCGGGATGCCGTTTTGCAGCATCAGCACTTGCGGGTTGGTAATCGGGGTGCTGCTGATGCCACGGATCGAATACAGGGACATGTAGGATCCATGAGAGCGGTTGACGTGAACGCCGGGGATAGCCTCCATCACCTCGTCGAGGTTGGTCGCCCCCATCGCCTGGATGTCTTCGGCGGTGATGACGGAGGTCACCGACGGCGCGCGGCGCACCGTCTGTTTTGTTCCGGTGGCGATGCTGACGAATTCCTTATCGCCATAGATCAGCGCAAGATCTTCTTCTTCCAATGGTTGTGCGAATGCACCGGGTAGCTGGAGCAGCAACAAGGCTGCCAGCAGCGGTTTGATTTTGTATGATGTGTTCATTACCCCCCCCCTATGTCATGGTTGGTTTGAAGCCGCTGCGGGGGACGGGCCATGAGCTTCCCTCTGTTTTTCGTCTTCCAACCTGCCGATATTATGCTCCCCCTACTGCAAGGTCGTCGCCCGTCGCAGCACATCGCTCCAGCCGTGGCTCAACAACACCATGAGCGGCACGGCGACGACGAAGGCGTGCAGCACGCGGCGGATGCGCGTGTTGGCGCTGGTCATTTCCATGTAGTGGTCGATCACCAGCCGGCCCTTGACGGCAATCAGCCCGGCGACGACCAGAGCCAGCGGCCAGCCGGCCTTGCCGGTTTCGGCCAGCCAGGCGCCGGCGAGGGTGAGGCCGACCAGCGTCAGCCAGATTTTCTCGGCATGTTTCATGGCTACCTCAGCACGTAGAAGAAGGGAAAGATCACGAGCCAGATCACATCCGTCGTGTGCCAATACACGGCGGCGGCTTCGAGCCCGCTGTAATCCCGCGCCGAGTAAACACCGAGCGCAGTGCGCACCGCCACCCAGAGCAGGCCGAGCAGGCCCCAACTCACGTGCACGAGGTGGTTAAGCGTCAGATAGTAGTAGGTGGTGTAGAAGATGCCGGCTTCGCCGTCGATGCCGTGGGCGACGTTCCAGCGGATTTCGAAAAACTTGACGAGCGGATAGCCGCAGCCGAGGACGATGGCGAGCGCGACCCAGCGGAAGGTCGCCCAGCGGCGGTCGGCCCGGATCGTCTCGACGGCCTTGACCATGCAATAGCCGCTGGTGAGCAGCAGCAGAGTGATGGCGACGCCCGCCACCGTCGCCAGCTTGTCCGGGCCGCTGCTGAAGGCTTCGGGATGGTGCGCCTTGGCGATGAAATAGACGCCGAACAGCAGCAGGAATTCGACCAGCACGCAGAAGATGCCGACCCAGATGCCGGTGTTGCCGGGCACGCGGCCGTGCTTGAAAGTCGGCGAGACCGAAGGGAACCCCTTTTGTGGGGCTGGCGGGATGAAATGCCCCGAAGCGGGTACGGCGCACGCAACCTCCCCGTCTGCGATGGCAGGACTGGAGATGGGCGGGATCATGGTCAGCGCGGCACTTTCCTGCATGCATGGGGTGGTTCTGCACATGCTGCCATTGGAACGCAAAAGCACTAGCCCGCGCGTTGATGGCGGTCAAGCGGCCAGGCCAAAACACGCCGAGTTTAGGCGACGCCCGTAACCGTTTCAGGCGTCCAGCGAATCACCAGCAAGGTCATGTCGTCCGAGGCCTCGGCACCGGCGACATGGCGCGCCACATCGGCGCGCACGCGGTCGATGAGCGTTTGGGCGGGTAAAGCGCCGACTCCCTCCAGCACCGCCTCCAGCCGCCTGGCGCCGTAGATCTCGCCGGCCGCATTCATCGCCTCGGTGATGCCGTCGGTGATCATGCACAGCGTGTCGCCGGGCCGCAACTGGGTGGTCTGGGCCTGATAGGGAAACTCGTCGAGCACGCACAAGGGCGGCCCGCCGCCATCGGGAGGGCTCTCGATATGGTCGAGCCGGCCGTCTGCCGCGATACGCCATGGCCCGTCGTGCCCGGCATTCACCAGCGCCAGTTCGCCGCTGACGATATCGAGTACGCCGATCAAGGCGGTGACGAAGAGCATTTCCGGATTTTCCTTGGACAGTTCGGCGTTGGTCAGTGCGGCGGTCCGGCCGGGTTCATTGGCGAGATATTGGGCGATGGTCTTGGTCAGCGTCTTGGCGACCGCCATGAAAATACTGGCGGGCAAGCCCTTGCCCGAAACGTCGCCGACAACGAAACCCAGGCGCCGCGCGTCGATCATGAAGAAATCATAAAGATCGCCGCCGACATCGCGCGCCGGTTCCAGCAGCGTCGCCATATCGAAGCGCGTTTCATGAGGAAACACATTCGCCACCTTGGGCAGCGAACCGAGCTGAATGCGCCAGGCCGCATTGCGCTCGCCGAGGCTAAGCGCCTCTTGTTCACGCAGGCGCTGCTGCTCCTGCGCCATCGCCTCGTTTTGCCGGCCGATTGCGATCATCGCGCTGAGGACGAGGCTGCCCATCACACAGGACAGCGTAATCGCCACAGCAGCGGCGTCGAACAGCACGCCCCGATAAACGAAGAGCGCCTGCCCGACCCCGATGCCAGCCAAACCGAGCGCCAGGCTGCCCCACATCCCCGCGCGCGGCAAGATCAGCAACGCGGTCGCTGATGGGCTTGCGCCGCGCGGCACCCAATACACCAGCCACCCGCCGATACAGGCGAGCAACAGGGTTTCGACCAGTTTCAGCCACCACGGCCGCAGCAGCAACCGCCCGTCGAAGAGGGATTCCAGCAATTGCGCCTGGATTTCGATGCCGGGCACCAGTTCGTCCAGCACAGTGGTGCGCTGATCGGCCAAGCCGGAACCGGTCAGGCCGATCAGCACCAGCTTGCCATTCAGCAAATCCGCATCCAGCTTGCCGGCCAGCACGTCCGCCGCCGCGACATAGCGCGCTGCGCCCGACGCGAGCCGGGCGAAATGCAGCCAGATCTCGCCATTGGGCTGGGTGGGCACGCGCAGATCGGCGACCCCGACCGAGCGGATGCCATGACGATCCGTTTCGACGCCGATCGCCGGCACACCCGTGGCTACCCGCAGCATTTCCATGGCCAGACCGGAAACGAGCTGGTCGTTGATCGCCATCACCAAGGGCAACTGCCGCACGATGGCGCTTTGCAGGTCGACCGAGAGCAAAGCCTGGCCGCGCGCCGCCGCTTGCAGCTCGGGCAGGCTCGCCAACACCCAGGGATAGCGCCGCAGATAGGGCAACGGATCAGCGCCGGCGGTCGTCAGCGGCCAGGCGCGCATCCCGGCAGTGGTTGAAAAGGTCGGGAAGTCGAAGCCCGCCGCACCCAGGACGCTAGGCACGACACGCAATGCGGCAGCCAAGCGCGCGTCATGGCTGGGCAAGCGCCGCAGGGCGTGTGCCAGGGTGGTCTGAGCGGCGGGCAGGTTGTCCGCCACCCGGCCGGGCGAGGTCTGGTCCGCCTCGGGCATGTAGATATCCAGGCCGATGGCGGCCGGCTGGTGCGCCGCGATGGACTCAATCAGGGTGGCGAGACGATTGCGCGGCCACGGCCACTGGCCGAGTTGCTTAAGGCTTTGCTCGTCGATGGCGACGATGGTAACGGGATTGCTCGCCGGCTGGCGCGGCGCAAAACGCTGATAAGCATCGAACAAGACCTGACGTGACTCATGAAACGGGGCGCCAAGCCGATCTGCCCAGCGCTGCCAGGGCGTACCGCGCTCGGCAGCGGTCCAGGTCATCTCGCCGAGCAGGTTGACGCCCAGCAGCCCAACGAGGATCAGAAGCGCAGCGGGACGCCCGCGTCCGCAGGAAAACGCCGCTTGCAGCAGGCCGAGGAATTGGGTCATAAGCTGTTATCCAGGCACGGCGCAGACGCCTGGTACGCTGGAGCGACAGCGTCAGGACAAGTCGACGATTGCGCTAGCGCAATCCGGGTATACCTTGAACACGAGGTTGAAGCGGCTGATCTGGAAAACTTCCTCAACCACTGGCGTAAGCGCAGCGATAGCAATTTTCCCTTGCTGCCCCTTGACCTGTTTGGCAGCCAACATGAGTACGCGCAGGCCCACGCTGCTGATGTAATCGACACCCGCGAAATCCAGCAGCAAAGGCGCCGTGGCCTGCTTGCACGCGTCCAGCCAGGGTTGCAATTGTTGCTGAAAACCATTGGCACTCGCCTGGTCGATCCGTCCGGTCGCCGTCACAATCCGGACCGGGCCATCCATTCGTTCGGTGAGTTCCATGGTGCGCGCCTTTCGTTGTCGATTTGTCTTGTCCCTGCGCGGCAACAATCGCCGCGCGGATGATTATAGTCGTGCGCCCTCCACCTCCGCCACGGCGGTCTTTGGCGCACCGGAAGATTGCCCGGAAAGAACTTGTGCTCAAATGCGCGCCATTGTCCGGAACACGCCGTTTCCGGCGGGAAATTAATAGGAGCCGGCGCGTGCCCGTCAAATACGTTCAAATCGAAACCACCACGCTATGCAATCAGCGCTGCGAATTCTGCCCGGTATCGACCGAGCGGCGGCCCAAGCAGATCATGGAGCGCGCCACGCTGGAGAAGATTCTGGACAGCTTGGCCGCATTTCCGGTGGAGACGATCTACCTCAACGGCTTCAACGAACCGACGCACGACAAACGCCTCCTCGAATGGGTCGAAGCGATTCATGCGCACAACTACCGGACCTACCTCAACAGCAACGGTTCGGGCCTGAATCCCGCGCTCGCGGATGACTTGATCGCGGCCGGAGTTGCGACCATCAACATCAATATCTCGACGGTCGATCCGGAAAAATACCGGCGCACGCGCGGCAACGACGACATTGAGAAGGTCTTGCCCAACGTGACATACCTGCTCTCGCAGGTACGCGGCACGTCGACGCGGGTGACGCTGATGGTGCTGGGCCATCTGGACGCGGCCCACCGCGAGGACATCGCGCGCATTGAGGATGCTTTCGCTGCGGGCCAGCCGGAAATCACGATCTGTCCGATCGACAACTACGCGGGCGCCTCGGCGGAATATTTCGCCAAGGATATCCATGTCGAGACACTGCGGGGCTGCGGTGGCCGGCGACTGGACGACTGGCTGCATTTCACGCCCGACGGCAACGCCATTCTTTGCTGCCAGGACTATTACGCGAAATATGTTATCGGCAACATCAACGCCGCCAGCGCGGCGGAAATCTATCGCGGGGAAGCGCTCGAACAGTTGCGCCGCTGGGTGGATGGCGGGGAAGAGGCCCCGGCGGACTTCATCTGTCGCAGTTGCGTGATGGCCGTCGACTTGCGGAAACGCTTCTGCGAGCGCTGCCAACTGGTCAAAACCCTGGGCACGGAACGCGCCTGCGGACGTTGCGCGGTAAGCAACGGCTAACGCGCGTCCCCCGCCGCACTCCAGGCGCAGGCCGGTCGCCAGGCACCCGCCCATTCCGCGACGGCAGACGCAAGCATCGGCCGGGCGATGCCAAACCCCTGGGCGCATGGACAACCCAGTTGGAGCAACAGGGTGCCATGCTCGACCGTTTCGACGCCCTCGGCAATCACCTCGCGCTGAAAAACCCCAGCCAAGCCGATCACAGCCTCGACGATCGCCAGGTCGTTCGCGTCGGTCAGCATGTCGCGCACGAAGGACTGATCGATCTTGAGCGTCTGCGCCGGCAGGGTTTTGAGGTAGGTGAGCGAGGAATAGCCGGTGCCGAAATCGTCAAGGGCGAACGAGACTCCAAGTTGACAACATTCCTGGATGATGCCGGCAACGTGACGACAATCCTCCAGGGCGGCCGTCTCCAGTACTTCGAGTTCCAGCCGCTGCGGCGGCGCGTCGACATGCGCTTCCAGATGTCGCCGCAACCCGGCGACAAAACCGCCGGACAAAAGATGACGCGGCGCAATATTGATGCTGACACTGAAATCCAACCCGGCGCGCTGCCATGCGCCAAGTTGCGCCAATGCGCGGGCGATGACCCAGTCGCCAATGGCAACGCTCAAGTCGGTATCTTCAACGAAGGGCAGGAATTCCCCCGGCAGCAACAAGCCGCGCTCCGGATGGTGCCAGCGGATCAAAGCCTCGACGCCTATCATCCTGCCCTGGCGCATATCGATCTTGGGTTGGTAATAAAGTGCAAACTCGTCGCGCGCCAATCCTTCCTCAATGTGCTTGAGCATGTCGCGGTAGGTGCGCGCCTGTTGCTCCCGCGCCGGATCGAAGAAATGATAGGCATTGCGGCCGCCCTGCTTGGCGAAATACATCGCCTGGTCGGCATGACGCAAGAGGGTATCGGCGTCGGCGTCGTCCAGCGGAAAGAGCGTGACGCCGAGGCTGGCGGAAACTACCACCGTGCGACCGTCGATGGGGATCGGGCGCGCGACGGCGACCAGGATGCGCTCCAGCGCGGCCTCGCATTCCTCAATGCGCTCCAGGTTCAACAACAACAGGACGAACTCGTCGCCGCCGATACGCGCCACGGTGTCGCCGCCGCGCACGCATTCCTTCATGCGCCGCGCCACTTCCACCAGCAGGCGGTCGCCCGCCTCATGGCCGAACTGGTCGTTCACCGGTTTGAAACCGTCAAGGTCGAGATAGCACACCGCCATCAGGCCTTCGGCGCGGCGCGTCTGGGCGACCGCCTGCTGCATGCGGTCGCCCAGCAGCACACGATTGGGAATGCCCGTCAGCGCGTCGAAATGGGCGATACGTTCAAGTTCGCGCTGGTGTTCCTTGAGCGGTGTAATGTCGGCAAACACCCCGACGTAATGGCCGACGCTGCCGGTATCGTCCGGCACCGCCGAGATGGTCAGCAACTCTGCATAGACCTTGCCGTCCTTGCGGCGATTCCACACTTCGCCACTCCAATGGCCGGTTTCGCGCAACGCCGTCCACATCGCCGCGTAATAATCGCGGTCCTGGTGGCCGGACTTCAGCATGCGCGGATTCATGCCGACGACCTCGTCGCGGCTGAAACCGGTAATGCGGGAAAACGCCGCATTGACATCGACGATACATGCCTCGGCGTCGGTAATGACGATACCTTCCTGGCTACTGGTAAACACGCTGGCGGCCAACCGCCGCCCCTCTTCCGCTTGCTTGAGTTCGGTGATATCCGAAACAACGGCCATCGCTGCGCTGCCATTCCAGTCAATCGTGCGCGTCGCCACCCGCCAGTAGCACACTGCACCGGAACGGATCTGGATGCGGCATTCGAAATAATTCGGCACCGTCTCGCCGCGCATGCGACGGCCATGGAGTTCGGCAACCCGCGCGCGATCCTGTTCGTGGATATACGGGGCGAAGGGCTTACCCTCAAGCTCTGCGGGGGTGTAGCCAACCATCTCCCCAAGCGCGCGATTTGCCAGCCGGATGACGCCGTTCTGGGTGATGACGATGCCCAGCGGCGCCTCGTCGATGAATTGCCGATAGCGCGCCTCCGACTCCTTGAGCGCAGCGGCGGCGGCCTGCCAGGCGGATATGTCTTCGACGATGGACCAGATGTAACGCTGGCCGTCGCTCCCCGTCACCAACATGCCGTTGAGGCTGATCGGCACCCGGCTGCCATCCTTGCGCCGATACTCTTTCTCGTAGGGACCATAGCGCCCAGTACGTGTGAGCAACTCGATCTGGCGCGCCTCGTCGGCCGCGTATTCCTGCGGCGTCAGCGTCCAATAGTCGAGCGTCTTCAATTCATCCTCGGGATAACCGCAGATCGACCGGAAAGCCTCATTGAATTCGATGTAGCGTCCCGCCATGTCGGTCAGCGCAATGCCAAGCGGCGATAGCTCGTACAAGCCGCGCAAACGCGACTGTTCCTCCACCAAGCGCGCCTCCACTGCCTTAAACGCCCTCATGTCGGTCATGGTGCCGACATAGCCCAGAGGACGGTCTTCCGCATCCGCAATGGGCGCGATCTTGAGGAACACCGGGATTAGCCGGCCATCCTTCGCCCGCCGCAGGCGTTCGCCCTCGAAAGCGCCGCACACCATGGTATTGGCGGCAGACTGCGCACCCTCCGGCACCAACACGCCGGGGGTCTGGCCCTTGATTTCGGCGAGGGAATAGCCAAACAGCCGCTCGAAGGCCGGATTGACATAGCGAAAGACGAGGTCGTTGTCGATGATCGCCACCGCCTCGGTCGCCTGCGCTATGGCTGCGCCCAGCACTCTGAGTTCGCTCTCGGCCTTTCTGCGTTCGGTGACGTCGCGGAAGGACCAAAGCCGTGCCCGGCCTTGCGCGGTAGCGACAGCGCAGGTATAGCGTTCGAACACGCGGCCGTCCTTGAAATCGATGATCCCACGGCCCACTTCGTCCGTACCGTAGAGCCGTATCACCTCATCCAGAAAGCCTTGCGGATCGGCAAGCTGCGCGCGCACGTAGTCCAGCAGACGGGCATCCTCGCCGCTGGCGAGCAAAGCATCGGGGATATGCCAAAGCTGCCGAAAGCGTTGGTTGGACTTCAGCACGCGGCCGTCGTCGCCGATCACCAGAATGCCCTCCTCGACCGCCTCGATGCATGCCTGCAACAAGCCTGCGGCGCAATTATCTTCAGTCGATTTCATTGGGCGTGGCACCGTATCGCTATGCTTCGATAATACACCTACGACGCGAGTGGTTAGTCGGCATGCCGGCCGCTGACACCGTAGCGCCAGCCCCGAGTTTGCAGGCCGGTAGCGCGCCGCAGGTTACGCGGCGCTCAATCCCAGTTCGGCCAGGCCGCCCGCGTCGAGAAAACGCCGCAAGGCCGCGACCACGCTTGCCTCGAACTTCGCGCCGACGCCGCTCTCGACAATCGCCAGCGCCTGCGCCAAGGGCATGCCCTTGCGATAGTGACGATCGGCGGTCAGCGCCTCGAAGACGTCGGCGACGCTGATGATCTTCGCCATGAAGGGAATCTCGTGTCCCTTCAGACCATGCGGATAACCTGAGCCGTCGATGTTCTCGTGATGCGAAGCGGCGATCAGCGGCACGCTGCGGTATTTGCGCGCGAAGCGGATGCGGTCGAGGATGTCGAAGCTCATGCCGGCATGGGTCTTCATGTGTTCGAACTCGTCTGCATCGAGCTTGCCTTCCTTCTTCAGCACGGCGTCGTCGATGCCGATCTTGCCGTAGTCATGCAGGATGGCCGCCACTTCCAGCAACTCGATGTCGAGATCGGTGAAGTCGAGCACGCGCGCAATGCCGCGCGCGATCTGCGCCACACGCAGGGAATGCCCGGCCGTCAGCGTGTCGCGCGCGTCGATGGAAGCGGCCAGCGCGTCGAGCAGGCTGCGGAATTGCAGCTCGCTTTCTTCGAACAGCGTGGCGTTCTCGATGGCAATGGCCACCGTGCCGGCGACGCAGGACAGGAGTTCGAGGTCGTCGGCACCGAAGTCGCCGACGCGCCGGTTGATGATCTGGATCACGCCATTCACTTCGCCGACCGAGTCCTTCAGCGGCACGCAGAGGATGTTGCGCGTACGGTAGCCAGTGCGGCGGTCGAAAGAGGCATCGAAGCGCGAATCCGCGTGCGCGTCGGGGATCAGCAGCGGCTCGCCGGTGAGGGCGACGAGCCCGGCGATGCCCAGGCGCATGTTGATCGAAATCTCGATGTCGGCAGCGCCGTCCGCATGCACCGCGACCAGCCGGCCAAGTTCCGGATCGACGCGGAAGACTGCGCCACGGTCGAAATCGATCCACTTGCGCAAGCCTTTGATCTTCGTCGCGATGGTCGCGCTATCCGGGCCGGCGTTGGCGAGGCAAGCGGCCAAGCCCTGCGCGGCATCCTCGGCGACGGTCGCGTCTTCGAGGGTAAAGCGTCCCGAACGATGGTTGAGCAATTCGAGGCCGCCCAACACCTTGCCGTCCCCATGCTGGACGATGGGCAGCGCCAGCAGACTGTCGGTCTTGTAACCGGTGACGGCATCGATATCGGGGTAGAAGAAGGGATGCTGCCAGGCATTGATGACGTTGAGCGTGCGCCGTTGCAGGATCGCCGTGCCGATCAGGCCCATGCGCAGGGGCACGACAATGGCTTTGGCGCTTTCGACACCCTGAGCGAAACAGGCGCGCAACTGCATGTTGTGGCTGTCCAGCAGGAACAGGGTGCTGCGGTCGACATCCATCAATTCGCTCACGACCTGCATCACCAAGCCGGGCAAACGCGCCATGCTGCGCTCCTGGTTCACCCGTCGCTGGATTTCGAGCAACAAGGCGAATTGCTGGCGCGTCAGTTCGTCCTTGGCTTGCCGTGCGCTATCCATAGTAGTTGCCCCCGTTTATACCGGGGTTAATTTATCACGCTTCGGCGTTACGGGCGATCTCCGCGTCATGACGTACGTGACGCATCCAGCCGATGAAGGCGAATGCGCAGACGTTCATCAACACGGCATACACCACGCCGGGCACCGCCAGCGCAGGCACTTTCAGCACGCCGACGGCGAGGAAGATGGCGAGGGCGACATTATGCAATCCGCACTCCACGGCGATGGCGATGCGCCCGGGCCGGTCGACGCGCGCCAGTGCGCCGAGAGCGAAACCGGCCACCATGGTGAGGACGCACAGGGCCAGGGCCGCCGGGCCGATCGCGGCGAGATTGTCGAACAGCGCCTGGCGCTGGCTGACGAAGGTGGCGACGACGATGGCGATGAACAGCGCAGTAGCGACGCGGCCGGCGCCGGGTTCGACACGCGCCGCGAACGCGGGACGCAAGTGGCGCAGCAACATGCCGGCCGCCACCGGCACGGTGGTGATGACGAAAATGCCGCGCACGATGTCGAGCACGGGCAGGCCGACGGCGACGCCCGTGCCGGTGAAGTGGCGCAAGGACAGGTCGACGACCAGCGGCACGGAAAACACCGCCAGCACGCTGGTGATCGCCGTCAGCGAAATCGACAGTGCCGTCGTGCCGCCGGCCAACCGCGTCACCAGGCCGGTGCTGGCGCCGCCGGGACAGGCCGCCAGCAGCATCAGCCCCGCCGCCTGCCCCGGCGGCAACTGGAACAGCACGCAGACCAACCAGCCGATGACCGGCAGGAGCAGCATCTGGCTGAACAGCCCGATGGCGATGGCGCGCGGCCGGCGGAAGACGCGACCGAAATCGGCCGGCGTCAGCCCCAGACCGAGGGCGAACATGATGAAAGCAAGGGCCAGCGGCAGCAGCTTGTCGGTGACCATCGTCGTCGCCTAGAAATGCAGCTCGAAATTCAGCGTGGGCGTCCTGGTGTGCGTGCCGACGCCGGCCGGCGTGCCGTACTTGTTCTTCCACCACTCGTAGCCGATGCCGGCCATCAGGGCTTTCGGCGCCAGGCCGAGGGATTGGCCGATGTCGAACAGCACAGCGGTGCGCAGCAGGGTCTCGCCGGCGGTCGGCTGGAAATTGAAATCCAGGCCCTTTTCGCCCAGGCGGTTGAACATGCCCTGAAATACGGCGGGCGTCGCCCCGGCCCGGAAGGGAATGCCCCACATGACGTTGAGCAGCCAGGTGCCGGCGAATTCGGTATCGGGACGCGGCGTGCCGGGAATGCCCTTGTGGTTGCGCTCCTTGTAGTAGAGCAGGCCGATATCGAGATAGCCGGGCACGTCCAGCTTGAGCACGGGGCCGGCCATCCAGGCGCGTTTCTGCGGCGCGAACAGCGTGTCCTTGGTCGTCAGGTCGATGCCGGCGAGGAAGGCGAGATCGCGCACCGGGCCAAAGGCGAGCGGCCGGTCGAGCACGCGCGCGGCGGGCAGTTGCCAGCGGTAGTTGAACAGGGTTTCGGCGGCGCCGTCGGCGGAATTCTTCGCCGGGTCGGCGGCATCGGAAAAACGCCCTTCGAGGCTGAGGAAATGGATGCCGCTCTTGCCCGCATTCAGGTGCGTCAGCGTCGGGATGTGTTTGACGATGTCCTGGGGACGGTTGGGCTCGGTGAAGCCGACGCCGTAGCGATAGGAGAAGGCGGTGTCGCTGAAATCGGCAGCGCCAGCCGGCGCGACGAGGCTCGCGGCGAGCAAGATGGCGAAGATTATTTGCATAGCGCGGTCAGGAGTTAAACAAGCAGCACGCCCAGCGCCAGCAGCGCGGCAAAACCGAGCGCGCACTGCGCGGTGCGCGCCAGCACGAGGTTGAGCACCGGGCCGGACTCGCCGCTGCGCAGACGGCGCGCCAGGGCTAGGCTCGCCGGCAGGACCAGCAACGCCAGCCAGGCGCCGAGACGGCCGGACGCGGCGAGAAAGGGCAGGCCGGCGTAGGGCAGCAACATCAACAGCGCATAGAACCGGCGCGCGCCGCGATCGTCCAGTACTGCGGCCAGGGTGCGCCGACCGGCGCGCGTGTCCGCTGCCAGGTCGCGCAGGTTATTTACCAGCAGCACGGCGGCGGCGGGCAGGCCGACGGCCGCGCCAGCCAGCACGGCGGTGGCGGAGAGATGCGCCGCTTGCAGCCAATAACTGCCGACGACGGCGAGCACGCCGAAAAAGATCCAGACGAAAAGCTCGCCAAAGGGCGTGTGCGAGATCGGTCGCCGGCCGCCGGAATAGGCCAGCGCGGCGACCAGCGAGGCACAGCCGATAGCAAGAATCGGCGCTCCGCCGACGGCGACCAGATAGCCGCCGAGCAGGAAGGCGAGACCGAAGGCGCCGCGCGCTGCGCCGCGCACGCGGCCCGCGCTGGCCCAACCGGCCGCCGTGACGCGCAGGGGGCCGAGGCGGTCGGCGCGGTCGTTGCCGCGCTCGTAGTCGGCGGCATCGTTGTGCAGATTGGTGCCGATCTGGATCAGCAGCGCCGCAAGCAAGGCGGCCAGCGCCGCAAGCCAGACGAAAGGCGCACCCTCGGCCCAGGCCAGCGCGGTACCGACGAGCACCGGCGCGGTAGCGAGCGTCAGTGTGCGCGGTCGTGCGGCCGTCCACCAGACGTGCCAACCGGTAGGCGGCGCCTGGACGATGGCGGCGGGCAACTCGGGCTTCATGCCTTTTCGCCGCAATGCAGGCAGGCGATGCCGAAAGAAAGATTTTCCCAACGCACCTCGGCGAATCCCGCCGCCGCGATCAGCGCGGCAAACTCGTGTTGGGCGGGAAAGCGGCGGATCGACTCGACGAGATACTGGTAGGCGATGGGTTGGCGCGCCACCGCCGCCCCGAGACGCGGGATCACCAGCCAGGAATACAGATCGTAGAAGGGCGCAAGCCACCAGTGCGGACGCGAGAATTCGAGGCAGACGAAACGGCCGCCGGGTTTCAGTACGCGGTGGATCTCGGCCAGTGCGGCGGCCAGGCGCGTAACGTTGCGGATGCCGAAGGAAATCGTCAGCAGATCGACGCTGGCAGCGGCGAAGGGCAGCGCCTCGGCTTCGCCGGCGAGCCACTGAACAGGCGCCGTCCCGCCAGAGCCGACTTTCATCATTTCCAGACTCGGATCGCAGACGACGACAGCGCGGTCGGCACGCACCAGCAGGCGCGCCACGTCGCCGGTGCCGCCGGCGAGGTCGACCACGCGGCCGCCTACGTCGGCGCAACGCCGGCGCAGCGTGCGTTTCCACAGGCGGTGGATGCCGAAACTCATCAGGTCGTTCATCAGATCGTAGCGCGGCGCGACGGCCGCAAAGACGCGGCGGATGAGCGTACGGCGCGCGTCTGCGGACACCTGCTGACGGCCGAAGCTGCGGTCGAGGGCGGGCGGCGTACTCGGCATGTTTATTTCAGCGCGGCTTCGGCGGCGGCGACGAGTTCGTTGCCCTTGATGGCGCCCATCTTGACGACGACGAGCTTGCCCTGGCGGTCGATGGCGACGGTGAAGGGCAGGCCCATCTTGGTATTGCCGAGCGCCTGCATCAAAGCCAGGCCCTGGTCCTTCGCCAGCAGAATCGGGTAGTCCATCTCGTAGGCCTTGGCGAAGTCGCGCACGGCCTCGACCTTGTCTTCGAGGGCGATGCCGATGACCTCGACGTCCTGCGTCCGGTACTGCTGGCGCAGCTTGATGAGTTCGGGAATTTCCGTGCGGCAGGGGCCGCACCAGCGCGCCCAGAAGTTGACGACAAGCGGCTTGCCGCGCCACTGTGCCAGCGCCTGCGGCTTGTCTGCAAGCGTGGTGAGCGTGGCGGCGAACAAGGCGTCGGACGACTGCGCGGACGCGGCGCAAGCCCAGACGCACGCCCAGAACAGGGCGGCCAGCACGAGCAGCCGCCGCATCACGGCAGGTCGCCCCGGCGGAAGATGAAATAGCCGAGGCTGGCTGCACCCAGTCCGAGTGCGGTCGGATAGGCCAGCGCGAAGATCTTGTAGCCGAGCACGCCAAAGGTATCGAGCACAACATAGGCGGCCGGCCCAAGCACGATGAGTTGCGGATCGAACAGCGCCAGCGCGGCGGTACGGAAGACCTGGAGCGGATTGGCTAGCGCGATGCCGACGGCGAGTTCGGGGGCGATGCGGCCCTGGATCATCACGCCGAGCAGGATCAGGTCGAGGAAGAGCAGCAGCACCAGCCAGGTCATGAAAGCGGCGCCCTGCGCCATGTCGGTGCTGCGCGCGACGGCGGAAATCAGCATGCCCAGGCCGAGGAAGCAGGCCGCCATGGCCGCCAGCAGCGCGGTGTAGTAGCCGAACATGCCCCAGGGCACATCGATCTCCTTGACCAGCGCGATCAAGGTCGCGGCGAACATGGCGAGGAAGACCGGCGCGAAGATGACGATGTAGCGGCCGAGGATCTTGCCCCAGAACCAGGCACCCAAGGATACCGGCAGCGACAGCAGGTATTCGAAGACGCCGGCCTCGCGGTCGCCGGCCACCGAGCGCACGGTGGTGACAAGCACGAAGATCGGCAGGATCGCCATGGTGAGCTGGATGTAGGTAACGAGGAGGCGCGACAGGCCGATGAAGCCCAGCACGCGCGATTCGGTGAGACCGAAGAGAAACAGCAGCGCAACGATGCCGCCGAAGACGCCGGAATAGATGAGGAACCAGCGCGCGCGCAGGCTTTCGACGATATCGAGACGGGCGGTAAGCCAGAGTTGCTTCATGGACGCATCCTATTTCCCCTTGGCCAGGACATGCTCGCGCAGCATGGCGAAATCGACGCTGCCGGGCTGGGGATACGGCACGGCGGCGTAGTTATACCCCATCGGCGAAGTGCGTCCGCCCTGAAATTGCGCCTGGCGCGGGTCGAGCCAGCGCTCGCCTTTGCTGTCGCTTGAGTCGGCGACCCACATGCGCGTGGCGGGTGCGGCGATCCAGGGGAATTGTTGTGCCTTGTCGCGCAACCAGAAGACAAGGCAGCCGATATCGTCGAACTTGAACACGGTGTTCTTCTCGCCGCCGCGCATTTCGGCGGCGAAGCGCCGGTCGGAAATCACCATATTGCAGCGCACGCAGGTATCGCGGTCCCACTTGATCTCGACCATGCCCTCGGGCCAGTCGCCCTTTGCGCCGCAGGCGGCAAGCATAGCCGCGATGGGCGACAGCGCAAAGCCGGCGGCGATGAAGCGGCGGCGCTCCATCTACTCCGCAACCTCTTGCAGCTCCTCGCGCAAACTGAGGTCGCCGATCAATGCTACGTAACGCGACAGCACGCCGATGAAGCGCAGGCGATCCGGCCCGGCGACCGTGCCGGTCCACACCAGGCCCGTCGCATCGGCAGCGAATTGCCACGCGCCCAGCGCCTTGGCCAGCGCCGCGTCGGCGCGCCGCGCAACCAGCCGGCAGGCGAAGCGGCCGGAGAGCGATACGTCGTCGGCAACCTTGTCGTCGAGCACGACCTTGCCCAGATCCATCTCGATCACACGGCTGACGAGCGATGCGACCTCGTCGATGCGGTGGCTGGAAATGATCATCGTCGCGTTGTGCTGCCGCTCGGCCAACAGGTCGAAAAATATCTTGCGCGCGGCGGGATCGAGGTTGGCTGCGGGTTCGTCCATGATCAGCAGCTTCGCATCCCGTCCCAGCGCGATGGCGATCAGCAGCTTCTGCTTCATCCCGCCCGAAAGCTTGACGAAAGGCCGTGTGCGGATCGCGTCGACTTCCAGCCCGAGCCGAGCGGCGATGGCATCGATTTTCTGTGCATCGGCCCCCGACAGCGCAGCTGAAAACTCGATGAGCTGGCCCACCGGCATCTTCAGCGGCGGCGGCAGTTGCGGCACGAAGCCGATACTACCCAACACCGCCGTACGCTCGGTGCGCGGCGACCGGCCATTGATGCTGACGCTGCCCTCATGCACGTACTCGCCGAGCAGGCAGCGGATCAAGGTCGTCTTGCCCGCGCCGTTCGAGCCGATCAAGGCAATGCGCTCGCCGAGCGCGATATCGAGATTCACGCCGTCCAGCACGCGCGCACGGCGGAAGGTCTTGGAGAGATTTTCGCAATGAATCATGGCCGCGATTCTACAAGTAGCCGGCGTGCCGGCCTTGATCCGGCTTAAGCGACTGACGCTGTCAGACAAGCCGCCGGATTCGCCCGTCCGCCGTCCCACCAGAGCCGACTTTCGCGCCCCACCGCAAGCGCGGCCAGGCCAGCGCATTCAATGGACATAGTCGGCCACCGTCAGTATGCTGTAGCACCCAAGAGAAGTTCCATTCCCACAGCAGTTTGACCAGGAGAGATCACATGACATTCGGCGAATCCATCCGTACCTGTTTTTCGAAATATGCGACGTTTGACGGACGCGCATCCAAGTCGGAATACTGGTGGTGGTTCCTGTTCTCCTTCCTGGCGCAGGCAGCGACAGGGATCGTCAGCGAAGCCCTGGCGGGTCTATTTTCTTTGGCAATTTTGCTGCCGTCCCTGGCCGTCGGGGCGCGGCGGCTGCATGACACGGACAGAAGCGCGTGGTTTCTGCTGCTCTGGTTCGTGCCGCTTATTGGCTGGATTTTCCTGGTGGTGTGGTGCATGCAGGACGCCAAGGAACCCAACCGCTTTTCGTCAACGACGTAAGCGCGGAAAATCCCTGTTTCGGGGCGGGTGGGACGGCATAGCGCTTACTCACTCAATCATCAACGAGCCTTGAGAACTCCCATGAACACTGGGTTCCGCTCGTTCACCCCCGTTGATACCGTCACTGACACCGTCAAACTGCCCGCCAACCCTTGTGCTGACTCGGTTTCAGCAATTCCTTATCCCTCCTCGACTCTTTCGGCGTACCCCGCCTCGCGCTGGCTGCGGATCGCCAGTACAAAGACGATGTCCATTTCGGGCACATAACGATAGAGCGCGAGATAGCCTCTGGTATGTCGACCAATGACAAGTTCCCGCTTGCCATTCGCCGTCGGACGACCGATCAGGGGGTTCTGCGCCAAGACATCCAAAGCGGTGATGATGTCCCCAATGCGCTGACCGGCATTCTCGACCTGATAGGTCGCCAAGTGATCGAGGATGCGCTCGAAGTCCTCGGCAACCGCAGGCGCCAGTTCGATTCTGGCCACGTCAACGCGCCAGTTTTCGGGCTACGGGACGCTTGGCAGGTTCTCCGGCGACACGCGCTTCGAGATACTTGCGCATCTCGGTCCAGGGAATGGTTTTGCCGGAGGATACGATATCGGCGTAGCGCTGTTCGGCCACCGCATCAAAGTCTGCCCGGAGTTCAGCCTGCTGTGTCTTTTCGGCGATGGCTTCGAGAATGAAACCATGGGCAGTGGTTCCAGCGCGCTTCGCAACAGCGGCCACCCGGGCCTTCAGGTCTTCGGGGAGGCGAATGGTCGTAGTCGTCATGGCAGGCACTCCGATTCAAAGATTGGATCTTATGGTAGCACTCATGTGCTACATAGAGCGATCAGGTTTTCTCCGCACAGTCGCCAAACCGCTGCCTACTCCCCATACGGCTGTGCAGGCAGTTGAAATATCACCTCGATCCCGTGCCGGCGACATACCTACAGCACCTTGCCAAAACGGAACGCAGACTTCCCCTTGAGTAAGGTTATGTAACGATGATCACAAATAGCCGAGTGGCACCGCCCATAGTCCCTCACCAAACGGCAAGGCTTCCGTACCGTCATAGAGAACGATGCCACTCACGAAGGCTTTGCCACACTGATCGCGTAGCCGACGCAGCCCCTTGAAATCAGCAGATGTCACCGTGGCCGCCGCCTTGACCTCGATACCTACTATGGCGCGTAGCGGTGATTCGAGGACAAAATCGATCTCGACCTGATCCTTGTCGCGGTAATGTGAAAGGAACCACTGTTCCGGTGTCAGGCTGACAATCTTCAGCAGTTCGCCGTGAACCCAGCTTTCGAGAATCGATCCGAAACGCCCCCGATCAGCTTCGAGCAGTTCAGGGCTGGCTCGTACTAGGGCAGCATGCAGACCAGCATCCAGAAAATGAATCTTCGGCGTCTTGATCAAGCGAGTCAGCTCATTACGGCGCCATGCCGGCAGACGTCTCACCAGGAACAACTTTTCGAGAATGGCGATGTATTTCTCGGCTGTGTGGACATTGAGTCCCAGTTGCCCACCGACCTGGCTCAGGTTGAGCAATTGTCCCGACATCATGGCCAAGATGGCCATGAGTTGGGGAATGCGTGTCGCTTCGTCGATACGCGCCACATCCTGAATGTCGCGCTCCACCAAGGTGGTCAGATACGACTGTGCCCAGGCGTGGCGTCGGCGCATTGTCGTGCGACTGCGCATTTCCGGGTAGCCACCGGCCAGGACATGCGCAACCAATGCGCTACCGATCCCTGGATTACTTATAGGAGTTCGACTGGGCCAATTCTGCGCCAGAGTACGCTCAAGAAAGTCGGATGGACGGCCAGCAATTTCAGCGTTCGACAGAGGCAATAGCGCATGCACCTCGATGCGACCGGCAAGGCTGTCAGCAATGCTCGGCAGACTCATGACGTTGGCCGAACCAGTCAGTAGGAAGCGTCCTGGACGACGATCATTGTCGATCGATAGTTTGAGCGCCAAAAGCAATTCAGGCGCACGCTGGACTTCGTCGATCACGGCACGGTCGATGCGACGAACAAATCCAACGGGATCGTTGCGCGCGGCGGCAAGCTGCGTTGCATCATCCAGCGAGATGTAGGGCATGTTCGACCCGCACTGGCGAGCCAACGTGGTTTTACCAGACTGACGAGGGCCGTTGATCAGCACTGCTGGCGTATCAAGAAGCGCTTCCTGCAGCAAGGATTGCAGGTGGCGACGGATCAACGGCAGGTCAGTGGGGGCAGAAGGTTCCAACGCGGTATCCAAACTTGCAGGTGGATTCAGCAAATCGTCTTATGTGCACCACATTATCGTCCAATCTGCATTTAGTGCCCGTCCATTATGCGTTTTATTACTCCACTTCTCTATCAGGCTATGCAAGCAGGTGAAATACCACATCGATCCCGTACCGGCGACACACCTCCAACACCTTGCCGATTTGAGTCGTGGGCTTCCCCTGCTCCATCTGGTTCAGGAATGACAGGCTGTCGGCCGATGCGGTCAAATTCGGCGCTGGTGGAACGGCGGTTGCTCGGCCAATCTTGTCGTCGGCCGGATGTACTGAACCGGACGGTAATCTGTTGCTTAGCTGCCTTTCAGTCACGGAGGGAACGAACGGCAGCCTTACATGTACTGTGGATGCAAACTTCCAGCCTTAAGCTGAAATAGCTTGCTCGGAGAAGCTGACACACAGGATCGATTTAAGTAAAGAGCAGCCCGCTTGCGGGACTTCCCGGGGCCGGAGGCCACACCCCCACAAGAGGTCCGCACAGTTAGAGCAGACATGGCCAATAGCCAGACTACAGACTCAGCGACGCCTTGATGTCCTCCCATTCTTGGGTCAGCGAGAGGTTGAGACAGTCGAAGATGCTGGTCGATAGCACGATGCTGGCAGTCGACTTCGTTGCCTCGTAAGTCGAAAACGCTTCCAAAATTTGGGCACCCAAAACATGCGGTGCAGGATTTGACAGGAAAGCTCTATGTAACTCTCGGAAGATTTTTTCCGACCGGATGCGTAGCCATTCAAGGCGCAGCCAGCGGGAGATAATCTGCTCGCAGAACACAGCCTGCGCGGCAACTGAGATTAAACCAAGGTCGGTATCCCTGTTGAGCAGGAGAACAAGCCAGATGGCAAGGTAACTGCCACTCACCAGTCGTTCCCTCTTCACCATCTCAAGCGTAATTGCCTTCGTGAAATGTGTGTTCTCTAGGGTATTGAGACCCATTTTCCGGGTTGGGTCGGTCTCATTGTTGTTGTAGTAGCCAATTGTGCGCTCATGGGTCAAATGGACATTGAGTGCGTTGGACAGGAACTCTTCTCGGCGCTTGTCCTCGGCGCGGGGTGCGAAGTAAAGGCGACTGATCTGTCCAGCTACGAAGAGCACCAGGACGAGCAGAACAAAGGCACCCTGAATCAGATTGTAGCCGCGTGGGAAGTCGGCTTTTTCAACCACAACAGCAATGATCGACAGGACCGTAGCTCCGATAAAAAGCCAGTCTCCGACTGCGTCAGCAAGTTCCAGGGGGCCAAAATACTTCTTTCGGATAGGGTCCTGCCGTTGGGGCTGTTGGTTTGATAGGTTAGCCATATGTAGGGAACTCGTCTCCAAAAACCCGGCGCCAATATGTGATGGCAGTGAGGTGATCGTTCTTGTTGTCATGTGTGTGATACCACGCTGTCCTGGCGAGGTCACGAGCGGTAGCAAAGCGCTTCAGCACTTCTTGCCGGTCGGTAAAACTCAGGTAGTCATCAACGTAGCCCCAATCGTGCCACAGGGATGTATTGAGCAGGGGGATCGAGTTTTCAAAGAACATGAACATGTTCCATGGCAGATCGAAAAGCATTCCTTCGAAGACCTTCTGTGCCAGAACCTCGATGTGATAGCTCTGGAGGTAGTCGCTATGGGTCTTGTTCCAGTGTTTTGCCATCTTTATGATTTTGCGGAAGTTCTCCCCACACTCTGTCCCCTTCCCCTGAATGGCGGTGGAATGACCTTTGGGATTCGAATCGATCCAGGTCTCCGTATTCGCGTCGGGTACGCAGTAATACTGTGGCTTGCTGTCGCCATTGTGGACGTAATAGACGGGGACAATATCGACCTTCGGGAAGGTGGTGTAATGCAGCGTTACGGCTTGCCCGTTCTTACGGACGGTCGTCTTGTAGCCGATTGCGTCACGAACTGCTTGGAGCGCTTCAGTGGGCTTCTTGCCCTTCATGTGTTTGCCATAGTGCAGCACTAGCATGATGTCGAGATCGGCGTATCCATGCAGAGCGGTGTATTTCGGGATGGAGCCGGCAGGAAATGCGTCGACGACGTGGAATTTGTTCCCGAGTAGTTCGATGAGATGGTCCCTCCGTGAGTTGGCAATCGTTCGATGGTCTCCACTGAGATTAATCTCGTTAATAAACTGGTTGAAAGCTGCCTGCACGGTGTAGGCCATGCTGTACCCTGACAAATTATGTGACTGTAAATGACGAAGGTATTCTATCTTGAATGACATTGGTAGGCTGGACTTGACCAATTGTCGAATTGTACGGTCGCGACTCTTTAGGCTTCTGGCCTGGTTTGCCGGCGGTTCATCAGCGAGCATGTTCTGCGCCCCCGCTTTTCCAAGGTCCGGCCGGTAGCCATAAGCCAGGAGGCGTTCCACGCCGATGATGAATGCAGCTATTGAGCGATATCAGCTGCCGAACGGCAGCAAACTGCCACATTGCCGCCTGATACTGACCACCGATCCAAAGTCAGATCCGGCCGAATTGAAGGCGTTCACAGGGGCAAGCCAATGCCGTGAATTCTGTCCGTCTGAAAACTGAAATGCGCCCAAAAAGGGCGCATTTCAAAAACGTAGCTTTAGCTTGAACACTATGCTGCGTTCATCGCGACTAAAGGAAGACCTAAACGATCAGTCGAAGCTTTCAGAGCTCACAAAACATAGCCGCGTTGCTAGGCCCCGTCACTCCCACTCGATGGTTCCCGGCGGCTTGCCGGTCACGTCATACACCACGCGACTGATGCCGCGCACTTCATTCACGATGCGGTTCGACACCCGCCCCAGCAACTCGTGCGGCAGTTCGGCCCACTTGGCGGTCATGAAGTCGGAGGTCTGCACGGCGCGCAGCGCGACGACATAGTCGTAGGTGCGGCCGTCGCCCATCACGCCGACGCTCTTCACCGGCAGGAAGACGGCGAAGGCCTGGCTGGTCTTGTCGTACCAATCCGCCGCGCGCAGTTCGTCGATGAAGATGGCATCGGCGCGGCGCAGCAACTCGGCGAATTCGTGCTTCACCTCGCCGAGGATGCGCACGCCAAGACCGGGGCCGGGGAAGGGGTGGCGGTAAACCATCTCATGCGGCAGGCCGAGGGCGATGCCCAGTTCGCGCACTTCATCCTTGAACAGTTCGCGCAGCGGCTCCAGCAGTTTCAGGTTCAGCGTTTCCGGCAGGCCGCCGACGTTGTGGTGACTCTTGATGGTGTGGGCCTTCTTGGTCTTGCCGCCAGCAGATTCGATCACATCGGGGTAAATGGTGCCCTGCGCCAACCACTTGGCCTTGGGCAGCTTTTGCGCCTCGGCCTGGAACACCTCGACGAATTCGCGGCCGATGATCTTGCGCTTCTGCTCGGGATCGGCCACGCCCTTGAGATGGCCCATGAACTGCGCGGTGGCGTCGACGTGGATGACCTTGACGCCGAGGTTGCGCGCGAAGGTCTGCATCACCTGCTCGCCTTCGTTGAGGCGTAGCAGGCCGTTGTCGACGAACACGCAGGTGAGCTGGTCGCCGATGGCCTTGTGCAGCAGCGCCGCGACCACGGAGGAGTCGACGCCGCCCGACAGGCCGAGGATGACTTCCTCGTCGCCCACCTGCTCCTTGACCTTGCGGATCGCCTCCTCGACATAGCCGGGCATGTTCCAGTCGCCCCGGCAGCCGCAGATGTCGCGCACGAAGCGCGCGTAGATTTCGCGGCCCTTGAGCGTGTGCGTGACCTCGGGGTGAAACTGAACGGCATAGAACTTACGTTCCTCATCGGCCATTGCCGCAATCGGCGTCGTCAGGTTGCTGCCGATCACCTTGAAGCCGGGCGGCAGTGCCGTCACCTTGTCGCCATGCGACATCCAGACTTCGAGCAGGCCATGGCCCTCGGCGTTGGTCCGATCCTGGATGCCGTCGAACAGCTTCGAGTGGCCGTGAGCGCGCATTTCGGCGAAACCGAACTCGCGCTTGCTGGAACCTTCGACCTTGCCGCCAAGTTGCGCCGCCATGGTCTGCATGCCGTAGCAGACGCCCAGCACCGGCACGCCGAGTTCGAAGACAACCTGCGGCGCTTTCCAGTCTTCCGCCTCATAGACCGAGTTCGGCCCGCCCGAAAGGATGATGCCGGCCGGGGCGAAGTCGCGGATGAACTCGGGTGTCACGTCGAAGGGGTGCAGCTCGCAATACACCTGCTGTTCGCGCACGCGGCGGGCAATAAGTTGCGCGACCTGGGAACCGAAATCAAGGATGAGGATTTTCTGGTGGGACATGGCTGCCTCCTGAAAAATAAGAAAGGCGGCCGGGGCCGCCTTTCTGCGATGCGGAAAAAATCAATCGACGTGGTAGTTCGGCGCTTCCTTGGTGATCTGCACGTCATGGACATGCGATTCGCGGATGCCGGCGGAAGTGATTTCGACAAAGGCCGCCTTGGCGTGCACGTCGTCGATGGTTGCGCAGCCGAGATAACCCATGCTCGAACGCAGGCCGCCCATCAGTTGATGAATGACCGCCGTCACCGGTCCCTTGGTGGGTACGCGTCCTTCGATGCCTTCGGGCACGAGCTTTTCGACGTTGGACTCGTTTTCCTGGAAATAGCGGTCCGACGAGCCCTTCTGCATCGCGCCGAGACTGCCCATGCCGCGATAGGATTTGTAGGAGCGGCCCTGGAACAACACCGTCTCGCCCGGCGCCTCCTCGGTGCCGGCGAACAGGCCGCCGAGCATGACGCAATGCGCGCCCGCCGCGATGGCCTTGGAGATGTCGCCGGAGAAGCGGATGCCGCCGTCGGCGATGAGCGGAATGCCGCTGCTGGCCAAGGCGTTGGCAACATTGTCCACCGCCGTGATCTGCGGCACGCCGACGCCCGCGACGATGCGCGTGGTGCAGATCGAGCCGGGGCCGATGCCGACCTTGACTGCATCGGCGCCATGATCGGCAAGCGCCTTGGCGGCGTCGCCGGTGGCGATGTTGCCGCCGATGACTTCAATCTGCGGGTAATTTTTCTTCACCCATTCGACGCGATTCAGCACGCCCTGCGAATGACCGTGGGCGGTATCGACGACAATCACGTCCACACCGGCCTCGGCCAGCGCGGCAACGCGCTCCTCGGTACCCTCGCCGACGCCGACGGCGGCGCCGGCCCGCAGGCGGCCAAACTCGTCCTTGGCGGCAAAGGGATGGTCGGAGGATTTCTGGATGTCCTTCACGGTCATCAGACCGCGCAACTCCCAGGCATCGTTGATCACCAGCACGCGCTCCAGGCGGTGCGTATGCATCAGCGCCTGCGCCTCGTCGAGGCTGGCACCTTCCCGCACCGTAATCAGACGGTCGCGCGGCGTCATGATGTTGCCGACGGTTTCGTCGAGACGGGATTCGAAGCGCAGGTCGCGGTTGGTGACGATGCCGACGACCTTGCCGTTATCCACCACCGGCAGGCCGGAAATGCGATGGGTACGCGTAAGCTGAAGCACCTCGCGCACCGTCATGGTCGGCGGAATGGTAATCGGGTCTTTGAGAACGCCGGATTCGTAGCGCTTCACTTTCGACACCTCGGCCGCCTGCGCCTTGGGTTCGAGGTTCTTGTGAATGATGCCGATGCCGCCTTCCTGCGCCAGGGCAATCGCCAGCCGCGCCTCGGTGACGGTGTCCATCGCCGCAGAAACCAGTGGCAGATTCAGCCGGATCTTGCGGGTCAGGCGCGTCGCCAGAGAAACGTCGCGGGGAAGGATCGCCGAATGGGCGGGAACCAGGAGAACGTCGTCGAAGGTCAGCGCCTTCTGGAGGAGTCGCATGCTGTTTTCCTTGTATCCAAAAACGCATTATACGGGGGCAAGGAAGGCTGAGCAAACCAGCCAAGGCGGCAAACGAGCGAAACCACACCGGTCCGGCTCAGCGCTTCGTTGCAGTCTGGCGTTTATCATAGTCACATTATGAGCGACGACCTCTTCAAGGAAAACAAGCCCCACGCCCCGCTGGCGGAGCAATTGCGCCCGGCCACGCTCGACGAGGTGATCGGGCAAAGACATCTGCTCGGGCCGGGCAAACCCCTGCGCTTGGCATTCGAATCGCGCACGCCGCATTCGATGATCCTCTGGGGGCCGCCGGGCGTCGGCAAGACGACGCTGGCGCGACTGATGGCGCATGCCTTCGAGGCGGAGTTCATCGCCTTGTCGGCGGTGTTTTCCGGCGTCAAGGACATCCGAGCGGCGGTGGAGCAAGCAGAACTGACGCTGGCGCAGAGCGGACGACGCACTTTGCTGTTCGTCGATGAAGTGCATCGTTTCAACAAGGCGCAGCAGGATGCCTTCCTGCCCTTCGTTGAGCAAGGGCTACTGACTTTCGTCGGCGCGACGACGGAGAATCCTTCCTTCGAGGTGAATTCGGCGCTGCTCTCGCGCGCGGCGGTGTATGTGCTGAAGTCGCTAACGGCGGAGGAGTTGCACGAGCTGTTCGCGCGGGCGCAAGCGCGCGCCTTTGCCGCATTGGAGTTCGACGCCGAAGCGGTGGAGCGTATCGTCGGCTACGCGGACGGCGACGCACGGCGCTTGCTGAACGTGCTGGAGACGCTGCGCACGGCCGCCGGCGCCGCAGGACGCCGTCTGGTCAGCGCCGAGTTTCTGGAAGAAGCATTGGCCTCCGACCTGCGGCGCTTCGACAAGGGCGGCGACGCCTTCTACGACCAGATCTCGGCCCTGCACAAATCGGTGCGCGGCTCGGCGCCCGATGCCGCGCTCTACTGGCTGACGCGCATGCTCGACGGCGGCGCCGATCCGCTCTATATGGGCCGCCGCATTATCCGCATGGCAAGCGAGGACATCGGCCTGGCCGACCCGCGCGCGCTGCGCATCGCACTCGACGCGGTGGAAACCTACGAGCGGCTCGGTTCGCCGGAGGGCGAACTCGCGCTCGCCAACGCGGTGCTCTACATGGCGGTGGCACCGAAGTCGAACGCGGCCTATGTAGCCTACGGCGCGGCGCGGAAATTCATCGCCAAGGACGGCAGCCGCCCGGTGCCGGAACACTTGCGCAATGCGCCAACCAAACTGATGAAGGAACTCGGCTTCGGCCGCGAATATCGCTACGCCCACGACGAACCGGACGCCTACGCGGCAGGCGAGAATTATTTCCCCGACGGGATGCCGCACGTGAACTGGTACACACCCACACCGCGCGGGCTGGAACTCAAGATCGGCGAAAAACTGGAACGTCTGCGCACGCTGGACGCCCAGGCGCGAAAAAAACGCTGATCAGCCTGCGGGATGGTTGGCGGTAAATTGCGTGTAGGCGACCTGAGCGGTTCTCAACGCTTCGGCGTGACCACAACTTTCGGCATCGCAGACCGCATTCTTCAGCAGGCAGCGCAACACTTCGGTACCGTCGTTGGACTGGGCCAGACAGCAGGCCAACTGCGCGGCGCAAGCGTAAGGCAGATGTTCATGTTCGGCGATGGCAGCCACTTCGTCTTCGGTCAGATCGCTGTAATCGAGGCAGTCTTTGATCGAAATCACGGGCATTCCTCCTAAAATAGCCGGCAACTGCCGCTCCCTCTCTTTTAAGCAATCCCGCCCGGGGTTTTCAAGGACATTCTTCATGCTCGACATTCAACTCTTACGTACCCAAGCCGACGCTATCGCGACCGCGCTTGCCCGCCGTGGCGCCACTATCGACCTGGCCCCGTTCGAAACGCTCGAAGCCGAGCGCAAACTGGTGCAGACGCAAACACAGGACTTGCAGGCCAAGCGCAACACGCTGTCGAAGCAGATCGGCATGCTCAAGGCCAAGGGCGAGGACGTGGCGCCGACGATGGCAGAGGTGGCCGGTCTGGGCGATGCGCTCAAGGCCAACGAAGAGCGGCTCGCCGGTCTGCTGGCGCAGTTGGATGCCTTCGTCGCGCAGATTCCCAACCTGCCGCACGCGAGTGTGCCGGAAGGTCACGACGAAACCGGCAACGTTGAAGTCGCCCGCTGGGGCACACCGCCGGTCCTCGACTTCACGCCGAAAGACCACGTCGAGTTGGGCGAAACTCTCGGCGGCTTGGATTTCGAAACTGGCGTGAAAATCGCCGGCAGCCGCTTTACGCTGATGAAGGGCGAAGTGGCGCGGCTGCACCGCGCGCTCGCCCAATTCATGCTCGACACCCACACCCGCGAGCACGGCTACACGGAAGTCTACGCGCCCTACCTCGTCAATCCCGACAGCATGTTTGGCACCGGCCAGTTGCCCAAGTTCGAAGCCGACCTGTTCCGCGTCGAGCGCAGCGACGGCAGCCGGCTCTACCTGATTCCCACCGCCGAAGTGCCGGTGACCAACATCGTGCGCGGCGAGATTCTCGACACCGAGAAGCTGCCGCTCAAATTCGTCTGCCACACGCCCTGCTTCCGCTCCGAGGCTGGAAGTTATGGCAAGGACACGCGCGGCATGATCCGCCAGCACCAGTTCGACAAGATCGAGTTGGTACAAATCGTCGCGCCGGAAATGTCCTGGGAGGCGCTGGAAGCGCTGACCGGCCACGCCGAAACCATCCTGCAAAAGCTCGAACTTCCTTACCGCAAGATGGCCTTGTGCGCCGGCGACATGGGCTTTTCCGCCGCCAAGACCTACGACCTCGAAGTCTGGCTGCCGGCGCAGGACACCTACCGCGAGATTTCCTCCTGCTCGAACTTCGAGGCATTCCAGGCACGTCGCATGCAGGCGCGCTGCCGCGACAAGGGCGGCAAACCGCGCCCGCTGCACACGCTCAACGGTTCGGGTCTCGCCGTCGGCCGCACACTGGTTGCCGTGCTGGAAAATTATCAGCGCGCCGATGGTACGGTCGTCGTACCCGCAGCCCTGCGTGGCTACATGGGCGGGCTGGAGGCCTTGAGCCCGGCCTGTTGAGGCGGCTTGCGCCCCGGCTTCGGTTTGGCCTTGGGGCGCGGCTTGACTTCGCCAAGGCTGGGCGGCGTATAGACGGTTTCGAAACGCGACAGCACGTCGTAGTAATTGCGGATGTTCTCGACCAGGATCACTGCCTCGCCACCGCGCGCCAGACCGCTCTTGAGCCGACTGTAGTACTCCGGGCGCGACATCAGGGGCAGCACCTCCTTCATGTCCACCCAGACGTTCGGATCGCGCTTCAGGCTGGCGGCAATGCTGCGCGCACCGCTGAAGTGGCCCATCCCAAGATTGTAGGCAGCCAACGCGAACCAGAGCCGGTCGGGATGCTTGATGTCGCCGGGCAAGTCGTCCATCATCAAGGTCAGGTATTTTGCCCCGGCGCGGATGCTTTGCCGCGCATCGAGACGGTTGCTGACTTTCATACGGTCGGCAGTATCTTCGGTGAGCATCATCATGCCGCGCACCCCGGTGGGCGAGGTGGCTAGCGGATCCCACTTCGATTCCTGATAGGCCAATGCAGCGAGCAAACGCCAATCGATACCGGTAATCTCCTGCGCCTCCTGAAATGCATGGCGGAAATTCTGCAAGCGTGAGCGCACATGATCGAGAAAACCCGCGATGTCGTCGCCATTGAGCCGACGAATATGGCCGAAATAGCGCTCGTCGAGACGTCGTAACGTACCGTCCGCGCTGACGCCTTCGATAAAACGGATAGCGCGCTCGGCCAACGCCGGATCGTCCTCATGCAAGGCCCAGGCGTAAGCCGTTTTTTCGGGCAACTCGAACGCAACGGCGAGGTCGGGATGAAAGTTCGCCGCGACGGCGAAATGCAGCTCGTCGCTTGCGACGAGGTCATAGCGGCGACGCGCAACGCCGGAGAGCAACTCCAGTTCGTCGACATCCGAACGCTCGACGATGACCGGCGGCGGCTCAATCCTCATCGCACGCAGGGTCTGCGCCTGCGGTGCTCCGGCCAGCATGGCGATTTCACGTCCTGAAAGTTTATTGGGGCTATCCGCAGACAGGGCACCGCCGTGTTGCACGATCAGTTGGCGCGTTTCCTTGACGGGCGGCGTAAAGCGCAAACGCGGGTCGCCGCCCAAGCTTGGTACGGCAGCCACATGCACCTTACCCTCACGCACCATCGCCATCAGTGCCGTGTAATCGGATGCGACGACATAGCGCACACCGACGTTTAGGTGATCGGCGAAGGCAGCGAACAGATCGCGGCTGAAACCATGCATGCCCTCGCTTGCCGGCGCTACCTGCTGGAACACCGGGTCCGCAGACAAGCCAACCACCAGCGCCTGCTCCGGCCCCGGCGGATCGAGACGCAAGCACCCCGCAAGCAAAACCAGGATGAAGAGAGAGGGCACGACAAGCAACGACCGTGACAAGCGATGCATCAAAACTTCCCGCGCAGAAGGAGCGACATTGTGCCACGCACCGGCAGCGCGGTTATAATCCGCGCCGACGGAGAGGTACCGAAGCGGTCATAACGGCGCCGACTCGAAATCGGATGGTTCCCGAAAGGGGGCACCAGGGTTCGAATCCCTGCCTCTCCGCCAGCAACATCACGAAAACCCGCATGCCACCAAGGTTTGCGGGTTTTTTGTTGTCAACTATCCACATTCCAACCCACGCACATCATTGCCAATCGTCCAGAAAATGGCTCGACTCAAAACCATTTTCAGTTAGAATTACGAATATTCCACGATAATGGAAACGTCGTAATGGATATTCAAGCTGCTGTGGGTAAGCTTGCCGCGCTCGCTCAGGAAACCCGCCTCGCCATCTTCCGCCTGCTGGTGGAAGCCGGCCCGGAGGGCATGAACGCCGGCGCCATCGCTGCCGCGCTGGAAATTCCGGCCGCCACGCTGTCCTTCCACGTCGCCCATCTGGCGCGCGCCGGGCTGCTGTCTTCCCGACAGGAAAGCCGCTTCATCTACTACGCGGCCAACTTCGCCACGATGGACGACCTGATCGCTTACCTGACAGACAACTGCTGTCAGGGCGGCGGGACGTGCCTGCCGAAGACGGCCGCCGTCGCCACCGCAACCAAACGGCGCGCCAAAGCCGCCGCCTGAAGGAGTCCGCCCATGCCGTTCAACGTTCTCGTGCTGTGCACCGGCAATTCCGCCCGTTCGATCCTTGGCGAAATGCTCTTCAACCATCTCGGCCAGGGCCGCGTGAACGCCTATTCGGCCGGCAGCAAGCCTGGAGGCATGGTCAATCCCGTCGCCATCGAAACTCTGCAAAGGCACGGCATTCCCTGCGAAGGCGCCCGCAGCAAGTCGTGGGATGAATTCGCAGCGTCTGATGCCCCGCAGATCGACTTCATTTTTACCGTCTGCGGTAACGCAGCCAGCGAACCGTGTCCAATCTGGCCCGGCCACCCGACCACCGCGCACTGGGGCATTCCCGACCCCGCCCACATCGAGCCGCTGGAAGCCAGGCGCGAAGCTTTTGAAGAGGCCTATCAGTCCTTGAAGAAACGCATCGAAGCTTTCCTCGCCCTGCCGCTCGAAAGCCTGAGCCGCGACGAGGTGCTCGCCGCCGCGCGCCGCATCCACATCGGGGAATAAACATGTCGGCCCAATGTGAAGTCACGGCCAAGGTGGCTGCTGGGGCGCCGATGTCGGTGTTTGAGCGCTATCTGACGGTCTGGGTATTTTTGTGCATCGTTATCGGTATCGCGCTCGGCCAGTTCTTCCCGGCGCCCTTCCAGGCGCTTGGCCGCATGGAGATCGCACAGGTCAACTTGCCGGTTGGCCTGCTGATCTGGGTCATGATCATCCCGATGTTGATCAAGGTCGATTTCGACGCGCTGCACGAGGTCAAGGCACACAGTAAAGGCATCGGCGTCACACTGGTCATCAACTGGCTGGTCAAGCCTTTTTCCATGGCACTGCTGGGTTGGATCTTCATCCGCCACCTGTTCGCGCCCTATCTGCCGGCCGACCAGATCGACAGCTATATCGCCGGCCTGATCCTGCTCGCCGCCGCGCCCTGCACGGCGATGGTCTTCGTCTGGAGCCGGCTCACCCACGGCGACCCGCTGTTTACGCTCTCGCAGGTAGCGCTCAACGACACGATCATGGTGTTCGCCTTCGCGCCCTTGGTGGGCTTGCTGCTCGGCATCTCGGCCATCGTCGTGCCTTGGGATACGCTGCTGACCTCGGTCGTGCTTTACATCGTCATTCCGCTCGCCCTGGCGCAGCTTTGGCGCAAAGCGCTACTGAACAAGGGGCCGGCACATTTCGATGCCGTGATGGCGAAGATCGGCCCCTGGTCGATCACTGCGCTGCTCGCCACTCTGGTGCTGCTGTTCGCTTTCCAGGGCCGCGCCATCATCGAACAGCCGCTGGTCATCGCGCTCCTGGCCGTACCGATCCTGATCCAAGTGTTCTTCAACGCCAGCCTCGCCTATTGGCTCAATCGGCAGGTCGGCGAGAAACACTCGGTGGCCTGTCCTTCCGCGCTGATCGGTGCCAGCAACTTCTTCGAACTCGCCGTGGCGGCAGCAATCTCTCTGTTCGGCTTCGAGTCGGGCGCGGCGCTGGCCACCGTGGTCGGCGTGCTGATCGAGGTGCCGGTGATGTTGCTCGTCGTCAAAGTGGTGAACGCCACGAAACCTTGGTATGAACGAAAGAAAATCGCATGAGCAACGAAACGCCGCTACACCCCTCCATCATCGCGCTGGTATCGCTCGCCGCGAACATCGCTGCCAACCACCCGAAGAAAGGTCTGTGCCAGATCGAACGTCTGCGCGGCTACGGCATCACCGAGGAGCAAATCGACATGGTGGTCGACATCGCGCGTCATCTGCGCGACGAGGCGGGACAGATGCTCGACGCCGAATTCAATGTCGAAGCAAAATTAGCCGTACCACCAGTCCCACAAAAGGGAATCACTTCGGTCACGCCTACTATTGCGGAATGCTGCGCCCCGGTTCAGGCGGAACCGTCTTGCGGCTGCACGCCGACCGCCAAGGGCAACCCCTGCTGCTGAGATCATGACAAACGTCGCCCTGCACTTCAAACGCTGGCCCAGCCGGCAGCCGCTTGTTTTCCTTGCACTGGCTGCCTTGCTCTGGTTCGCCCTTTACCAGACGCTGATTCCCGTCTCCGAGGCACTGGTCGCCGCGTTGCCCGTGGAGCGGAAAAGCCATCTCGGCGATGCCTTGCAATTCTTCTTCTACGACACGCCCAAGGTGCTGCTGCTGCTCACCGGCATCGTCTTCCTCATGGGCATCGTGCATACCTTCGTCTCGCCGGAACGCACCCGCGCGCTGCTCGCGGGCAAACACCTCGGCGTCGGCAACGCGATGGCGGCGACGCTGGGCATCGTTACGCCGTTTTGCTCCTGCTCCGCCGTGCCGCTGTTCATCGGCTTTCTGCAAGCCGGCGTGCCGCTGGGAGTGACGTTTTCCTTCCTGATTTCGGCGCCGATGGTGAATGAGGTGGCGCTCGCATTGCTGTTCGGCATGTTCGGCTGGAAAGTGGCCGCGCTGTATCTGGTCATGGGCCTGCTGGTCGCCATCGTCGCCGGCATAGTCATCGGTCGGCTGGGCATGGAAGCGCATCTCGAAGACTGGGTGCGCGCCATGCAGAACAGCCAAAGCGCGGGCGAGGTCGACAGCGCTCGCCTCCCCTGGGGCGAGCGCATCGACAGCGGCAATTCCCATGTGCGCGAAATCGTCGGCAAGGTCTGGCCCTACATCATCGCCGGCATCGCGTTGGGCGCCGGCATCCACGGTTATGTGCCGGAAGATTTCATGGCCTCGATCATGGGCCAGGACGCGCCCTGGTGGTCGGTGCCCGCCGCCGTCGCCTTGGGCGTGCCGATGTACACCAATGCCGCCGGCATCATCCCGATTGTCGAGGCGCTGATGGGCAAGGGCGCGGCGCTCGGCACGGTACTCGCCTTCATGATGAGCGTAATCGCGTTGTCGGCACCGGAAATGATCATCCTGCGGAAGGTGCTCAAGCCACAATTAATCGCCACCTTCGCAGGCGTAGTGGCCGCCGGCATCCTGCTGGTCGGCTATGTATTCAACGCAGTACTGTAGAGCGATGGAGTCATTGCCATGAAAAACATCAAAGTCCTCGGCACGGGCTGTGCCAACTGCAAAACCACCCTGAAGCTGATCGAAGCGGCCGCTGCCGCCAGGGGCGTCACGGTGCAACTGGAAAAAGTCGAAGACCTCAAGGACATCATGAGCTACGGCGTGATGAGCACGCCGGGCGTTGTTGTCGATGGCAAGGTGGTGCACGCCGGCGGCATTCCGAACAAGGACAAAATCGACGGCTGGCTGGCCTGATTGTCGGCCTGTCGCTGTCCCGCCAGCCCCGCAAGTGGGAACGGGCTTCGTTTCAATGGCGGGCGGCGTCTGCCAGAAGCTGCTTGATCAGCATGTCGAGTTCATGCGGGATGGTCGGCTTGTGGAGCAGTTGAAAACCGCTGTCATTGGCCTCGCGCAGGCGTTCCGGCAAGGTGTCGCCGGTCACCAGGATGCTGGGCACGGGAACGCCGAGAAACGCGCGGATCTGTGCGATGGCGGCAATTCCGGTTTCCCCTTCCCGCAAGCGGTAATCGGCGACGATCAGGTCGGGCGCATGGTCCGCAATTTTGTCCAGCGCTTCGCTGGCGCTTTCCGCAGTCACGACAGCATACCCAAGGCTCTCCAGCATCAGGGTCATGCTTTGCAGAATCATCGGGGCGTCGTCAATGACGAGAATGGTCGCCCGGGAAGCCGGCACGACGGGAGCGTCCAGCGGCGCAATGGATGATGGCGGTATCGTGGCCAGCGGCACGGCAACTTCGAACATCGAGCCCTTGCCGACACGCGAACACACCCGCAGACGATGCTCCAGTAGCTTGGCGACGCGATCCACGATGGACAGGCCCAGACCTAGACCCTTGTGGCGGTCCCGCTCGGCATTGCTGACTTGGTAGTATTCGCGGAAGATTTTTTCCTGCTCGCCGTCCGGGATGCCCATGCCGGTATCCCAGACCTGAATCAACAGGTGTTCCCGCCGGACCCGGCAGCCGAGCAAAATGCCGCCGTGCTGGGTGTAATGGCTGGCATTGCTCAGCAGGTTGCGCAGGATCTCCATGAGCAGGGTCGGGTCGGTGAGGACGTGTGCCGTCGTATAGCGCACCCGGAAAGTCAGGTGCTTGACCTCGACCTGCATTTCGAATTCGTTTGCCAGGCGTTCGAACAGGGTGTCGATACGCACGACCTGCTTTTGCGGGACGATGATACCGGCATCGAGTTTGGAAATGTCCAGCAAGGTATCCAGCATTTCCCGCAGCGCCTGGGTCGACGCCTCGATCGGCTTGATGATTTGCATGTTGCGCTCGCTGCTGTCCCGATGCTTCAGCACGGAAACCATCAGGGATAGGGCATGCAGCGGTTGGCGCAGGTCATGGCTGGCGGCGGCGAGGAACTGGCTTTTCGCCACATTCGCCGTTTCCGCAGATTCCTTGGCAATGCGCAATGCCTCGGTCGAGGCCAGCAACTGGCTCTGCCGACGCTGCGCCAGCCGCGCCAGGAAAAACATCACGCCGGCGGTAAACACGAATATCAGGATGTGGATGAGCAGATTGTGCTTCAAGTCGGCAAGCACCTCATCCTCGCGGCGCGAGAGAATTGCGCTCAATCCCGTATCCTCGATGCTGCGGGTGACAAAGAGCCGCGGCCTGCCGTCATTGGCGGAGGGACCGAAATGCCGCGTGACCAAGGTGCCTTCGCGCATATGCTTCCGATAGACATCGCTGACATTGGCAATATTCATACCGAAGAATTTTTCCGGGTCGGCACTGCGGTAAAGCAAGTCGCCGTAGGTATTGAAAATTACCGTGACGCTGGCGGATTCCTCGGAATTGATGCGCAAGGCCCTGGCAAAGAAGTTGAAGTCGATGGTGGCGCCGACCACCCCGACAAACTCGCCGTCGTCGTCGGCGGCGATCAATTGGGAAAGCGTCACGGCAGTCACGTCCGGCAACACCTGGGCGGGACGAGAGATATGCATTGCCGCCGGACGCGCCGGATCGCGGTGGGCAGCGAAGAAGTCGAAACCGGAAACGTCGCGCCCGACGAGCGCCAGATTGCTGGCAGCAATCACTTTCCCATGCGCATCGGCCACGAACAGCACGCCGAATTCGGAATGATCGTGGCGGTGGCTCGCCAGGATCGCATCGAAGAGCCGGTGGTTGCGCACGTCAATACTTTCCAGGCGCTCGGTGGCAATCTTGTCGAGCAGCCGTTCGGCCTGACGCAATGCCACACCGGTCTGCACGTCGGCATAGCGGGCATAGGATTCGAGGAGACGGTATTCGGCGGCGTGGGTCTGGAGATATTTCTCGTAGGTGACCCAGACCAGCGTCAGGCCGACAATCAGCAGCACCGCCAGGGGAACGATCCAGATCGATGCGAGGTAGGACTTGTGCCGCAGCGGCGGCGCGGCCTGCTCCGGCAAAGCCAATTTCAGAGAAACTGCCTTGAGAAGTTGGCAACGGCAAGCGCTATCAGCGCGCCCATCATCCACTTAAGCAAATTAAGGTCTGCCTTGATCGGCGCCAACTCGATCTGCAAGTCTTTTTTGGTCGCCAATTCAGACTCTTCGATGGCGGCTCGCATTGCATCCGTCAAGCCTTCGGCCTGCTTCTGATCGAAGCCTGCATCCTGCAGTTTGCGAACAAATTTGTGGGTGCCAAAAGTAATCGTACTCACTGCCGGTATGCTCCATTCGGGCCATGGAACCAAGCATAGCAGAAAGATGACGCTGGCGACTCAGGGCGCCATAAGGCACCGCAGAGCGCCGCAGCACATCTCGCCAACGCCGGGCACAGGTTCAGCCCAACTCTGCCATGGGGAGATAGCGCACTGCGTCGCCGACACGGATGACTTGCCCCGCCGGATTGTCGACCAGGCCGTCGGCCCAGACCGTCGAGGTCAGCACGCCCGAGGATTGGTTGGGATACAGCTCGACGCGCCCGTCCGCGCCGACGCGGACGCGCAGAAACTCGCGCCGGTTCGCCGGCTTGGGCCAGTCGAAACCCGCCGTCAGCGCGAGGGCACGCGGCCTTTGCGCGGCGACGCCCTGGCAGGCGCGCACAAAGGGCGTCACCAGCAGCGCAAAGGTGACGAAGGCCGCGACCGGATTGCCCGGCAGGCCGATGAAATCGGCGGCGCCGACCTTGCCGAAAGCGAGCGGCTTGCCCGGCTTGATGGCGATGTTCCACAGCGCCAGTTCGCCCTCGGCTTCGACGGCCGGCTTGACATGGTCCTCTTCGCCGACCGAGACGCCGCCGGTGGTGAGCACCAGATCGTGCAATGCGCCGGCCTTGCGCAAGGCCCGGCGCGTGGCGTCGAGCGTGTCGGCCACATTGCCCATATCCTCGACAGTGCAGCCGAGCTTTTGCAACAAGGCCACCAGCATCGGCTTGTTCGAGTTGTAGATGCCGCCCGGCGGCAAAGGCTGGCCCGGCGCACTCAGTTCGTCGCCGGTGGAAAGCACGGCCACCGAGAGACGGCGGCGCACCGGCAGCGCGGCCACACCGACGGAGGCGGCCAGGCCGATGGCCTGGGGCGTGAGCAGCGACCCCGCCGCCAGCACGGCGGCGCCCGCGACGATGTCCTCCCCGGCACGACGGATGTGCTCTCCCGGTCGCGGCAGATGATTGACGACGACGCTGTCGCCGTCCGCCACGCAGTTTTCCTGCATCACCACGGCATCGGCGCCCGGCGGCACGGGCGCGCCGGTGAAGATGCGCGCCGCCGTGCCCGCCGCCAAGGCCTGGCCGACACTACCGGCGGGAATGCGCTGTGCCACCACCAGGCGCGCGCCGGGTGCGCCGACATCGGCCAGACACACGGCATAGCCATCCATGGCGCTGTTGTCCAGCGGCGGCACGGTGACAGCGGAAACCACCGGCTCGGCCAACACGCGGCCGACGGCCGCCGTCAGCGGCAGATGGTCGGTACCCTTGACGCAACGCGCGGCGGCCAGCAAACGGCCGAGCGCCTCATCGAAATCCAGCAGCGGTTTTTTGTTCATGGCGATGGGGGAAGTTCGGGAGCGCAGAGGGTATACCTCAAGGACGGCGGGGAGCGCAAGCCGTCCGCGCGCGGTCTGTTATGAAACTCGGCGCTGGCGGCACGGTGCGCCCTCACGGTGAGCCCTGGTTGCGTACGCTGTCGTACAGACGCCGCACGCCACGTGAGTAGCATCCTCGGCAAGGTGGCGTGGCTGGTTCGGAGTCCCGGACCGCCCCGGCTCACCCTCGGCCCACGTTGCGGAGGTATGCCATGTCGTTAAGCACGATTCTGTTGGTCGTTCTGGTGCTGCTCCTGATCGGCGCTGTCCCGGGCTGGCCCCACAGCCGGAGCTGGGGTTACGCTCCCAGCGGCGGCCTTGGTCTGGTGTTGCTGGTTTTGCTCGTACTGCTGCTGATGGGCAGGATCTAGCGCACCGCACGCACCGCTTTTAACCGCGCAACGCAGGTTGCGCACAAAGGAAGGGAAATTCAAATGAAATTGGCACAATACAAATTGCTCGGCATCGCATTGCTTTGCGCGGGTGGCCTGGTCGCTTGCGACAAACCCGGCCCGGCCGAATCGGCAGGGAAAAAACTCGACCAGAGCGTCGATACGGCCAGCAAGAAACTCGGCGAGGCCGTCGATAAGGCCGGCGTGAAACTCGATACGGAAAGCGCGAAGGCCGGCGTTGCCATCGACGATACCGAAATCACGGCCAAGGTCAAGGCGGCTATCTTCGCCGAGCCCGGTCTGAAGTCCATGCAAATCGCCGTCGACACCGTCGGCGGCGTAGTGAGCTTGAGCGGATCGGTCGACTCGCCCGCAAGCGGCGAGCGGGCCAAGGCGCTGGCCAGCGCAGTGTCGGGCGTCAAGAGCGTCGATAGCCGGCTGGTGGCGAAGTAAGGGAAATACCAGGCAATCCACCGTCCGCCAGCGCGACCGCAGAAACTCGGCGAGACCGCAGGGAATCCCTTTTTCGGGACTGGCGGAACGGCGGCATACCGGCCTACACCGACACGCCCGCCTGAACTTGCACTTGGACGGTATGTTCGCAGCGGTCATCGACCAGCAGGATGGTCCGGTCGGCACAAGCGCTACCGTCGAGCACCACACTCCCCTCTGTACGCCCCATTTCACTCGCCGGACCGGCGCGCGTCTGCGTCACGACGATGTGATACACCGTCTCGCGATAGCGGTAATGCAGCTTGCAGCCCGGCCAATCTGCGGGCAGGCGGGGCGCCAGCCGCAGCGTGTCGCCCGCGCGCACGATCCCCAGCAACGACTCCAGGACCAGCCGGTACATCCAGCCGGCCGAACCGGTGTACCAACTCCAGCCGCCGCGACCGATATGCGGCGCGAGGGCATAGACGTCGGCCGCGACGACATAGGGCTCCACCTTGTAGGTCGCGCTGCCTTCCGCCGAGCGCGCATGGTTTGCCGGGTTGATCATGTGCAATAACTCCCAGGCGCGCGCGCTCTCGCCCAGCGCGGCAAACGCCATCGCCGCCCACACTGCGCCATGGGTGTACTGCCCGCCGTTTTCGCGCACGCCCGGCACATAGCCACGGATGTAGCCGGGATCGAGATTCGAGGCGTCGAAAGGCGGATCGAGCAATTGCACCAACGCATGGTCA
>Ga0209262_10000074_pt1 | contig 72019 bp, 78 predicted proteins | sample Lowcelwee11metaG_FD_187171 | JGI IMG/M metagenome (GOLD analysis project Ga0209262, IMG submission 187171) | Freshwater pond sediment microbial communities from the University of Edinburgh, under environmental carbon perturbations - Low... | ecosystem: Environmental > Aquatic > Freshwater >... | reverse complement strand
ACTTTGTAAAGTTATAACCGTTGTACTCCAAATACGATTCAACCTGAAATTTACCGAAAAGTTCATATAACCCATCGGTTCGCTTGTATTCACGACCGAATTTTTTAGTCATCGACTGATGAGATAAGAAGCTGATATGTCCCGCCATACGGCCGATTGCCATACCGCTGAGTCCGTTTTCGCGAATAACTTCCGGATCATAATAACCGTTTTTAAACTCGGGATCCTTGAGGATCGCCTCTTGTGCCACTTTGTTAAACGCAATAGCCCATGGCTGTGTCGCCGCCGTCGTTGCCATCGCTATGATTTTTTTAGCAAAATTCGGGAAAAAGACACCAAATGCTAACGCTTGCATCCCCCCCATTGACCCACCGATGATGGCATGGACTTGATGAATACCCAAACGATCGAACAAAATACGTTGAGCTTTTACCATATCAAGGATTGTAATAACAGGGAACTTATAACGGTAAGGTTCTTGATAGGGGTAGCGCATTGACATAGGCCCCGTACTTCCGAAACAACTCCCGATGACATTCGTACAGATCACGAAAAATTTGTCGGTATCGACCGCTTTTCCCTGACCTATAAGTCCATCCCACCAACCGCTCTTGTTATCCCCATCATACGTCCCAGCCGCATGATGAGAACCCGTGAGGGCATGACAGATCACGATCACATTATCCCGTGATTCATTAAGCTCACCGTATGTTTCATAGATGATGTCGTACGGCTCTAAAATACGTCCGCTCTCCAGATAGAGAGGGTTAGTAAAATGTTCCGTCTTAATCTTCAGGTTTAACATAAGACCCTTTACGCGCTGAGTGCCTGAGCCAAATCATCGATCAAATCAGATGATGCTTCAAGCCCAATACTCAAGCGGATAAGCCCTGATGGTACACCACAAGCTACCAACTCTTCTTGTGATAGTTGCTGATGAGTTGTTGATGCCGGATGGGTGATGATAGATTTACTATCTCCGATATTAACGACCAAAGAGAAAAGTTTGGTCGCATCGACGATCTGTTTCGCTTTTTCAAAACTCTCTACCTCAAAACTAAGCAACCCGCTTGACATGCCGTTTTGGAAATATGCTTGCGCATTCGCATAATTGCTGTTGCTTTTTAGTCCCGGATAATTCACTTTTTTCACCAACGGATGCGATTCCAAAAATTCTGCAACCGCTTGAGCGTTTCGTGAGTGTTCTCTCATACGGAGCGAGAGTGTTTCGATCCCCTGAATAAAGAGCCATGAGTTAAACGGCGATACCACGGCACCCAAATCACGTAAAAGCGATAGACGTGCACGAAGGGTAAACAACGGCAACGGTACATCGACATAGACCAAACCGTGATAACTCTCATCGGCTTCGTTAAACTGCGGATAACGGGCGTTTCCTTTGATAAAATCGACCAAGCCGTTACGTTCTACCATGATCCCGCCGATGGCAAGCCCTTGACCTGTCGTATATTTGCTGGCACTGTGGACGACAACGTCAACGCCGTGCTCCAACGGACGGCACAATACCGGAGTTGCAACCGTATTGTCTACAATCGTGAGAATACCGTGTTTTTTCGCGATTGCGCTAATCGCAGCAATATCAGCGACATCGATACTCGGATTGGTCAATGTCTCAAAAAAAATCGCTTTGGTTTTATCATCCACTAACGCTTCGATTTCGCTCGGATTTTGGACATCAAAATAACGGGCAGTGATTCCAAAACGCTTTAGTGTATACGATGCCTGCGTCAACGTCCCGCCATAAAGCTGGCGAGCACAAATAATATTATCTCCCGCCTCCGCCGCATTGGCAATAGCGTAAAAAATAGCGGCCATTCCGCTTGATGTTGCCAAACCTGCCGCACCGCCTTCCAATGTTGCGAAACGTTTTTCAAATACATCTGTCGTCGGGTTGTTCAAACGGGTATAGATATTCCCCAACTCTTTGAGTGCAAACAGATTCGCCGCATGTTCAACATCGCGAAATTCATACGCAGTCGTTTGGTAGATGGGAACTGCCATCGTACTTTGGGTGTCTTTATCGTATCCCGCGTGTAACGCTTCGGTTTGAAGTTGCATGTTCATCCTTTATAATTGTTTTGTGCAATTGTATCGCCACCACATTGTTTTGCCCAAGTTTCTCTAATGGCTTAATGGCCATTAGATTAATAAGGATTATTTATACGTGGTAGTTCGGTGCCTCTTGAGTAATGATTACATCATGAACATGAGACTCTTTCAGTCCTGCGCTAGTGATTTCAACAAACTCTGCTTTATCCCAGAACGCTTCGATACTCTCACTTCCGCAGTATCCCATAGAAGAGCGTAGTCCCCCCATCATTTGATGGACGACCGCAGCGATGCTTCCACGAAACGGTACACGCCCTTCGATCCCCTCTGGAACGAGCTTATCTGCAGCCGTCCCCTCTTGGAAATAACGATCGGTTGAACCTTTCGTCATTGCTCCGATTGAGCCCATACCACGGTATGATTTATACTGACGCCCTTGGTACATGATCGTGTCACCCGGTGATTCTTCGGTTCCTGCAAGGAGTGATCCTGCCATAATAACGCTCGCACCCACGGCAAGAGCTTTCGCGATGTCACCAGAATAACGGATACCACCATCAGCGATGATCGGTACTCCATGTTGACGTCCCACTGCCGCACACTCATCGATAGCCGAAATTTGAGGGACACCGACACCCGCAACAATACGGGTTGTACAGATCGATCCCGGTCCGATTCCTACTTTGACACCGTCAGCACCTGCTTCGATCAGTGCCAATGTTGCTTCTCCCGTCGCAACGTTTCCTGCGATTATATCAACGACCATCTCTTTTTTGATCGCTTTTACCGTATCCAGAATCCCTTTGGAGTGGCCGTGCGCCGAGTCAAGTACCAATACATCCACACCTGCATCCACAAGAGCACGTGCGCGATCTAGCTGTCCCACACCGATCGCTGCACCGACACGAAGACGTCCGAAATCATCTTTGTTGGCATGCGGATATTCAATCCGCTTTTTAATATCTTTAATCGTCACCAAACCTTTAAGCAAACCGTTGTCATCAATGATCGGGAGTTTTTCGATTTTATTAAGGTGCATCATTTGCTCAGCATCCGCCAAAGTTATCCCTGCTTTTGCGGTGATAAGCGGCATAGGAGTCATTGCATCGATTGCTAATTTAGACAAATCTTTTTCAAAACGCATATCACGGTTGGTTAAAATTCCTAGCAATTTATTATGGGTATCGACGACAGGGACACCCGAAATTTTAAACTCACTCATCAATGCTTCAGCATCTTCAAGTGTAGCATCCGGATGAACAAAAATTGGATCGATGATGATTCCACTTTCCGATTTTTTAACTTTTTTGATCTGTTTAACTTGTGTTTCGATGTCCATATTTTTATGGATAATCCCGATACCGCCCAAATGTGCCATAGCAATCGCCGCACGGTATTCGGTAACCGTATCCATCGCCGCAGAGACCATCGGGATATTAAGGGGGATATTACGGGTCAACATCGTTTTCAAACTCACCTCTTTCGGAAGAACCTCTGAGTATTTAGGAATGAGTAATACATCTTCAAAAGTAAGGGCGCGTTTACGAATATTCATGAGGTTATCCTTGTAATTGAGTTTCGAGGCTAAGTGCCCCGTTAAAGAGTGTTTGCTCCGCATACGGAGCGGCAATAAGTTGAAGACCGACAGGCATACCGTTATCCGCCGTATCAACTGGAATCGAAATAGCGGGAAGTCCCGCGAGGTTGACCGAAATGGTGTAAATATCGCTCAAATACATCTCAAGCGGATCACTAAGGGCTCCAAACTCATACGCGGTACGTGGAGCAACAGGAGTTAAAATAAGATCAACTTCTTCGAAAATCTTATTATACTCCTCTTGGATCAATGAGCGTACTTTTTGGGCTTTGACATAATAGGCATCATAGTATCCGGATGAGAGGACGAAATTTCCGAGCATAATACGGCGTTGCACTTCGGCACCGAATCCCTGTGAACGAGTTTGTAAAAAGGTATCTTTGAGATTATCACCCTCAACACGGTTACCATAGCGGATACCGTCATAGCGGGCAAGATTGGTTGTCGCTTCAGCAGTAGCCGTGATATAGTACGCTGAGATGTCGTATTTCGGATCCATCAGACTTTTCTCAACGATGGTGTGCCCCCCATTTTTAAGAGCTTCAACCGCTTTAGCATACGCTTTACGAACATCTTCGGAGGCATCTTTAACATACTCAGGTACGATTGCGATTTTTAGTTTTACACTAGCATCCAATTTATCGCTAACCGTGCCGTCATGTCGATTTGCAGAGGTCGAGTCTTTCGGATCATATCCTTGGATAATATCGTAAAGAATCGCCGCATCTTCGACGTTTTGAGTCATCGGTCCGATCTGATCAAGGGAGCTCGCATACGCACCCAACCCATAACGGCTAACACGGCCATAGGTCGGTTTCATCCCGACGATGCCGCAAAATGCCGCAGGTTGACGGATCGATCCGCCCGTATCGCTACCCAATGCCGCAACCGCAAGTCCTGCCGCAACTGCCGCAGCCGAGCCGCCCGAGCTTCCCCCCGGAACACAGTTATGGTTCAGTGGGTTCAGTGTTTTGCCGTAGCAACTGCTCTCAGTAGTTGAGCCCATCGCAAATTCATCCATATTGGTACGACCAAAGGGTGACATATTCGCGGCAAGGAGCTTTTCGATAACGGTCGCATTGTAGGGAGCAATATACCCTTTGAGAATATTGGAACCCGATGTGACCGACCATCCCGTGACTTGGATGTTATCTTTAATCGCGATCGGAATCCCCTCACCGACGTTGAGAACATCGATATAGGCATTTAGTTCAGGATTTGCGGCAATCTTGGCTTTCAACTCCTCTTTGAGTGAGTTTAATTCTTCTTTTGAGAGCTTTAACGCCTCTTTAAGAGTAATCATAGTGATTCCTTTTTACGTTTTGCTTGTCTTACCATCATAATTCCTAGAGCAATTACGATGAAAATAACCCCGACCGTTTCGGCTACAAAGCTCATTGGAACGGGTTGTGTGACATCGATCATTAGCCAACTACCTGTGCACAACGAGGGCAAAGTGTCTCTTCGTCTTCGCTGTGGTATTTCCAACAACGTGGGCATTTGGCTTTAGAAGCAAGGGCGATATTGAATTTATCCCCCTCGTAGTCAAACGTCCCTAAAATATCGTTAAGCTCACACGCACACCATTTGGAAATGACCAAATACTCTTCAATATCCGCTTTTTTCATCGATTTTGCAACCGTTGATGTGGTAGATATAACGAGTTCCAGTGTATTTTTAATCACTTTCTCTTTTTTCAATCCGTCGACGATCTCATTGAATTTTTCACGGATCACTTTCATCGTTGCATCATCCCAGTTGCTCTCAACACTCTCGATTGAGGCATAGGTCACATCGAAGATATCGTTAGCCTCTCCCTTTAAAATCGCCGGAGCGTTTTCAAAAATTTCATCTGCTGTGTAAGTCAAAATTGGAGCGATCAGCCCAAGCATCGATCTAGCAATAATTGCCATTGCACTTTGCGTCGAACGACGTTCTGCAGAATTAGCGCCGTCACAATACATACGGTCTTTGGTAATATCGATATAAACACCGCTAAGTTCATTCACGATAAAATAGTTCAATCCGCTCATACCGTGAACGAAATTATACTCTCCAAACAAACGGTGCGTCTCATCAAACACCTCTTTCGCTTTTGCCACGATCCATTTATCGATCTCACCCATTTCACTGTAGGGTACGATGGTCTCAAGTCCATCGAGATTAGCGAGCATAATACGGAATGTATTGCGCAGTTTACGGTATTGATCCGCCGTTTGTTTGAGGATGTTGCCGGAAATTTTCAGATCTCCCTGATAATCGCTCATCGCAACCCATAGACGCAAAATCTCAGAGCCGTACTCTTTGAGTACCGATTCGGGAGCGACCACGTTCCCTTTTGATTTTGACATCTTCTCACCCTTTTCATCGACGGTGAAACCGTGAGTGAGAAGCGCTTTGTACGGAGCGATGTGTTCCACTGCCGTACTCAAAAATAAAGAGGATTGGAACCATCCGCGATGCTGATCGCTTCCTTCGATATACAAATCGGCAGGATAAGTACCTGCATCGTAGTTGCGTGATTTGAGCACCGCATTCCAGGTTGAGCCGCTATCGAACCAAACATCGAGGATATCGGAGACTTTTTCGAGTTCGTCCGCTTTGTACCCAGATCCAGGATAGAGCAATTCTTCGATAGACATCGAGTACCACGCATCGGTGCTGTGCATCTCGAAAATCATCGCAATAAAGTTGAGTACTTTCTCGTCGAGAATCACTTCCCCCGTCGCTTTAACACGGAAAAATGCAATAGGAACACCCCAGTCACGCTGACGAGAGATACACCAGTCTGGGCGATTTTCAACCATTGAACCCAAACGGTTACGTCCGCTCTCAGGATAAAACGCCGTTTTCGCCACTTCAGCCTGAGCGATTTCACGAAGCGTTTTCGTCTCACCTTCAGGTGTACCGTCTACGCTGATAAACCACTGCTTCGTCGCACGATAAATCAATGGCGTATGGCTTCTCCAGCAATGCGGATAGGAGTGACGAAATTTAGACACTTTAAGCGCTTTGTCACCAAGCAATTCGATAATCGGCTCATTGCATTTAAAGATATGTTTACCGACGAACTCTTCAGGGTTCGGAAGGAGTTTTTCACGGACGACGGTGTTATCATAACATCCCGTCTCATCAACCGGCATTACCACTTCGAGGTTATAACGAAGACCGATACGGTAGTCATCTTCCCCGTGTCCCGGCGCAGTATGAACACATCCCGAACCGTTCTCCATCAATACGTGCTCACCCAAGACCAAGTGTGAACCGCGCCCGTTGAGAGGATTAATCGCATAGAGGTTTTCGAACTTTTTCGCTTCAATTTTTTGAACGACGGTTCCTGTAAACACACCCTCTTCGATCAATGCGTTGTAGCGTTTTTCCGCAACGATATAACCATCACTAGTGCGAACATAGATCTCATCAGGGTTGAGAGAGATCCCCGTATTCGCTGGAAGCGTCCACGGTGTCGTTGTCCAAATCACGATTGCGGCGTTCCCCTCGATCCCGGCACGTACTTTGGCTTCGTCGCTGAGTTCAAATGCGACATAGATGGAGTAGTCCTCTTTGTCTTCGTATTCGACTTCCGCTTCTGCGAGTGCCGTCCGCTCTGCCCAGCTCCAGTAAACCGGTTTGGAACGCTCGATCAAAAGCCCTTTTTTTGCCACAGAGCACAGTGTTCGGTATATATTCGCTTCAAACTTGGAATCCATCGTCAAATACGGATTATCCCAATCAGCAATAACACCGAGTTTTTTAAACTCCGCGCGTTGAATATCGACAAACTCTGACGCATGATCACGGCACATTTTTCGTACTTCTGCGGTGCTTAGAAGCTCTTTTTTCTGTTTTCCGCCCAGTTTTTTCTCTACTTGCTGTTCAATCGGCAATCCGTGACAGTCCCAGCCGGGAGTAAAACGAACCGATTTGCCGTTAAAATAGTGATATTTGACAATAATATCTTTGAGCACTTTATTGAGAGCGTGCCCGATATGGGTATGACCGTTGGCATACGGAGGACCGTCATGCAGTGTAAAGCTCTCTGCACCTTTGCGGTTAGCTTTCATTTTGCCGTAAACATCGTTTGTAATCCACGCAGCATACCGTGTAGGCTCGTTTTGAACCAAATTTCCGCGCATCGGAAACTCGGTCTGAGGTAGAAGGAGGGTCTCTTTATAATCCATCTGTTACCTTATAGAAAAAGTGGTGCATTATATCTTTTAGGTGATTAAATTTTGCTGTCACTATGCTATACTATCCGAAATTTATACTCGGGAAAACCATGAAACGCGATGTTATTTTCGTAGGGAATCGGCTGATTTTGAATGAAGCGTATGAGCGTTATATCCTTCGAAGTATCAAAGATGCTCTCACCTCGATCGATTCAATCAACTATTTCGAAGAATCGGATAAAGGGGTGTTTTTACACTTAGAAACCCTTTTAAAGAGCGAATCCAAACTCATCATCATCACCACCAAAAACACCTTTACAATCATCGGAAAACTGCTTAGTACGGTTACTGCGGACAATCAGATTTTAAGAGAACAAATGCTTATTCCATCGCGTGCCAGTATCTTAGAAAACGGAAGTTATCTACTCACCCACAACAACTCCGAAATCAATGTTATTTTGGCAACTGAGGGTAAAACACTTCCTCCGATCCTTATCGATGACGAATCACGCCTATCGACCATTCACCTCTTTAATGAAGAGCTTCTCAGTGCCCAAACACTACTCGAACCATTAGCCCAAAACTTCGATGTTAAACTCGAATTTAGCGAACTTGTAGAGGGATGGCTCAAAATCCGTATTCATACCCGTCGACACGGAAATTTATCCCAATTTATCGCTTCAGCACGCGGACTGATGTATCACAAAGTCATTGCAGCTACCAATATCGCCGCATTTATAATTGAAAAACTAAACCACCACCATAAAAAACTCTCATTTGCTGAAAGCTGCAGCGGTGGATCACTCGCCCATTTTTTCACTTCCCAAAGCGGTGCATCTTCTGTATATGACGGTTCATTGATTACCTATTCCAATACCCTCAAAGCCAATTGGTTGGCCGTTGATGATACGGCTCTCGAACACCACGGTGCCGTTAGTGCCGAAGTGGTATCGGAAATGTCAGAAGGGGCTATGAACGTCAGTTTTGCCGATTATGCTTTGGCTATTAGCGGCATCGCGGGACCAACTGGAGGAACAGAGACAAAACCGGTCGGAACCATCTACATCAGTGCACGCTCTAAAACTACCGTCCACACTGAACGGTTCTATTTTGAGGGAGACCGCAACTATATTCAAGAGCAAAGTGTTCTAATGGCCGTCAAAATGCTTCTCAATAGTGATAAAGAATTATTTTTTACCTAAATCATTTTTTCTCCTTGACAAAACAACATCTTTCCCCTATAATTTCGCCCTCACAATCGTCCATTTAGGATGGCTGAAGAGGTCTCGTTAGCTCAGCCGGTAGAGCATCTCACTTTTAATGAGGGGGCCGATGGTTCGAATCCATCACGAGACACCATTATGTTGATTTCAGTGACCCTTTCGTCTAGTGGCCAAGGACACTATCACTTCATGGTAGGAACAGAGGTTCAAATCCTTTAGGGGTCGCCACTTGTTCAATGTTATTTCTTAAACTCTTGGGAGTTTAGCTCAGTTGGTAGAGCGCTACCCTTACAAGGTAGATGTCACAGGTTCGAGTCCTGTAATTCCCACCATTATTTTTGGCGCTGCAGCGGTAGTTCAGTTGGTTAGAATGCCTGCCTGTCACGCAGGAGGTCGCGGGTTCGAGTCCCGTCCGCTGCGCCATATGTTATTTCGATTTATTTATTAAACTCTTGGGAGTTTAGCTCAGTTGGTAGAGCGCTACCCTTACAAGGTAGATGTCACAAGTTCGAGTCTTGTAATTCCCACCATTCGTTTAGGTTGCAGCGGTAGTTCAGTTGGTTAGAATGCCTGCCTGTCACGCAGGAGGTCGCGGGTTCGAGTCCCGTCCGCTGCGCCACCTTTACCTCTCTTTTTACACAATCAATAAAAATATTCTTTGTTATATCTGTGTTATCATACAGCTATGAAATTAAAACTTTCCCTTTTTCTTCTCTATATAACCATTTGGTTTTATTTGGCAATTAACCCGTGGTATCGTGATGATTGGTTACTCGAAAACATCCTCGTATTTGTTGCTTTACCGATTTTAATTTGGAGCGACCGCCGTTTTAATTTTTCAAACAAAAGTGTTTGGATGCTCTTTCTTTTTTTCGTTTTACATGCGATCGGCGCACATTACACCTACAGCGAAATGCCGTTTTTCTCCCCCATCACCGAACTTTTCGGATTTGAACGTAACCATTACGACCGTTTAATTCATTTTTTATTTGCCTTTTTACTCTTTTTGCCGTTTTATGAACTTTTTTCTTCTTTTCAAAGACTCAAACCGATTGCATTGTACAGTACCGTTTTGTTTCTAATGGCAGTTTCAGGAGTCTATGAAGTACTTGAATGGGCAGTGACCGAAGCAACCCATGCAGAGCTTGGAACTGCTTTTTTAGGAATGCAGGGAGATCCGTGGGATCCTCAAAAAGATATGGCGGCCACCTATATCGGAATATTACTTTTCCTCTTACTATGGAAACGTATCAGACGGCTCTAAAATGATATTCCCGTATCTTTTATTCACCGCTATTTGAATACACACGAGCCAAATCACCCTTTTTACTATCTTTTGATACAGTTGACAATTCTTTTACATGATCAGCACTTATCCCAAACCCTTCGCTCGTAGCATAAAGGGCTGAGGACTTAATCTGTGCCTGCGTTTGATCGAATAACTTCTTTTTATCTAACAAAGTTTGACTCTCCGATTGTACCTGCTGTCCCTCTTTCTGCAGTTCTTGGGACTTCTCTTGAGTAACAACATGATCAGGACGCCCTACCTGAAACGGCTGAGAATAAGGGCTTTGAAAAAGATAGGAATTGACGGTCATAACACACCTCCATATTTAAAAAATGTACCTCTACATAGCCAAAAAAAATATTAAATACTCAAATTAAGGTACAATAACCGTATTAAACACTGAAGGATCTGTATGCAAATTTTTCTGATTCTCCTAGGGGTACTTGCCCTTATCACCATCTTAATGTATAACTCGCTGATCGGTAAAAAAAATCAAGTTGACAATATCTTTGCCGGAGTCGATGCGGTTCTAAAAAAGCGGTTTGATCTCATCCCTAATCTTGTCGCTTCGGTTTCTCAATACATGGAACACGAAAAATCAACGCTAGAGAAAGTAACCGAATACCGTGCACAAGCGATGAAACCGGGAATCAGCGATGAAGCCAAAATTGCACTCGATGCCAAACTCACCACTGCTTTGGGTGCGATCAACATCGCGATGGAAGCCTATCCCGATCTCAAAGCCAACGAAAATGTTATGCACTTGCAACGCTCACTGAACGAAATAGAAGAACAAATCTCCGCCGCACGCCGTGCATATAATCAAGCGGTTACCGACCTCAACAACGCCATCGAGATGTTCCCGACAAACCTCATCGCTGGATGGATGAATCTACAACGACGCGCTGTTTTTGAAATACACGTTACTGAGCGTCAAAATGTTGATGTAGGGGCACTTTTTAACAAATGAAATCCGTTTCGGAATTGACCGATTTTTATTACAAAGAGCTCTATCCCTCACTTAATGAGCTCGAAACAAATCGAAAGCAGATTGTTTCGCATCTTAAATGGTATGGAAGTATGGGAGTCGTCATTTTCATCATCGTTGCTTTGTGGATGGTAAAAAACTTCGGTTTATTTCATCCACTGATGATCGGTGTTGCTATCGGGTTTATTGCGATTGCTTCAATAGCCTACCGTTCCATGACCAGTGGCTATGCCAAAGATTTTAAAGCCAAAATTATTACACCTATGATCGGAGCTATCGATCCCCATCTCCTCTACAACCCCGATTTTATGATTTCACAACATCTTTTTGAGAGAAGCGATCTTTTTAAACACTCTATCGACCGCTACAGCGGTAATGATTATGTCAAAGGTTCTATTGAAGGAGTACCGCTGGAGTTTTCCGATGTCCATGCCGAATACCAGACTCGCGATTCCAAAGGACGTACCCAATGGCATACCCTCTTTCGGGGACTCTTTCTCGTCGCCGAATTCAATAAACACTTCAAAGCCAAAACGATCATCCTCCCCGACCAAGCCGAGAAAAGTTTCGGTTCCCTCATCGGGGGATGGCTCCAATCGATCAATTTCACCCGTGAGGGCATCATCCGTCTCGACGATCCTGAATTTGAGAAACATTTTGTCGTCTACGGAAGCGACCCGATAGAAGCACGCTACATCCTCACCCACTCGATGATGAAACGAATTTTAGATTTTCAACGACGTGTTTCTCATCCTCTGTTTGTTTCATTCGTCCATAACCATATCCACGTCGGTATCGGTACGGGGAAAGATTTGTTTGAACCAGCCGTCTTTACCTCGTTGCTCGATTATAAACAGGCGATGGAATACGTCAATACACTTCAAAATACAATCGGTTTAGTGGAGGAGTTGAAGCTTAATGAGAAGTTGTGGAGTAAAAGCTAACAATGTTGTATTGAACGTCCAAGCGCTTCATAAAACAACTCCAATTTCTCTGCTGTCGCTTCAATAGTAAATTCCGCCCCTTTTTCTCCGAATATTTTGCTAACACACCGAATCGCTTTTTGGGTCATTTCATACTCAACGATTGAAACATTCGAATATTCACACGCAAAGTCCCGACAAAAGAGTTTTTCATAAGGCAATAACTCCGCTTGGGCATACGCCGCGTTCGCCGCTTCCGCGTAGGCACGTACGAGCCCTCCCGGCCCCAGCTTCGTACCGCCGAAATAGCGTACCGTGATGATCGCGGCATTGATTAGCTCATGTCCTTGTAAAACACTCAATGTCGGTTTTCCCGATGTCCCTTTGGGTTCACCGTCATCTCCGCTGTATTCGACGATCTGATCAAACTCGTTGAGGCTTCGAGTGGCACTGACAAAATGGACGGCTTTGGGATGGTGGGAGCGCAGAGATGTTATTTGTTCTTCATACATTGCCATCGGCATTAAAAAAGCGATGAATTTCGACCCTTTAATTTCGATTGTATCTGAACTTATAGCATTGAGTGTTACCATGAAACCCCTTCTTAATAGTGCCATTATATAATATCGCCATGAAACTTACCCCTCAACAATCACTATTGCATTGGTATGAGACCCACGGTCGCCATGACCTTCCTTGGCGCACAACTAACGATCCCTATCACATCTATATCAGTGAGATTATGCTTCAGCAGACGCAGGTTAAAACCGTATTAGAGCGGTTTTATTACCCATTTTTGGAACGGTTCCCAACTCTCACAGAGGTAGCCCAAAGCCATCAGGATGATGTCCTAAAAATGTGGGAAGGGTTGGGATACTACACGCGCGCTCGTAACCTCCATAATGCCGCGCGTCAATGTGGCGGAAATCTACCGAATAATGCCTATGATCTGATGCAACTCAGCGGTATAGGACGCTCCACTGCACACGCAATCGCCGCATTTGCCTTTCATGAGCCGCTCCCCATTCTCGATGCCAATGTCAAACGGATACTTTATCGCTATTTTGCTCTGAATGAGCGTAATGAAAAGAAGCTGTGGGAATACGCCTATACCCTTTTTGACCCCTCTCATCCCTTTGAATACAATCAGGCTATGATGGATCTAGGCTCATTGGTCTGCCTCTCTAAAAATCCCCTCTGCAGCCGTTGCCCATTTGAGAGAACATGCAAAGGCACATCAGAACCACACTCGTATCCTGAACCAAAAAAGTCTAAAATAAAGCCTATCCGAGAGCGTTCTATCATCATCTATGAACGCTCTGGGCGTTATGCCCTCTCTCAGCGGAGCGATCGGTTTTTACATGGATTATGGGGATTTTATGAAACAACAGATACCGTGTATGGAAAACTTATCGGACATATCACACAGCACTACAGCCACTTTAGTCTTGAAGCCGATCTCTATCTCAGTACAGAAACATTTAACCATGAGGTATTTGAATGGTTTACGTTGGAAGAGATAAGCGAGCTATCACTGAGTCGAGCCGATCATAAGGCAGTTGAGTTATTACGCTATAATTTGTAAAAAGATGAGGAGATAGCGGTGTTACGAAGTATTAAAAACTACTTTTTTAGCGCATTTCGGGAAGTGTTTGTCTATCACCACTCTTCACTAGAATTTCGTGCTAAAACCTATGCTGTTTTAATCGCCAGTTCCCAAGAATCTCTCCATCAATATCAAGAGACGTTAGAGAAAATCGCGTCTGAAATCTATTCCGAATCCGATCGGGCCGATGCATTGGTACTAACTGTCAAAGAGTATATAAAAAGCATACACTCTAAAAAACAAATGGGAGAAGAGCCTCTCTTGATAGATGTTATTCGAGAACTTCGACAAGTCCCCCGCTATGCCCTTAAAATTGAGCCTCAACATCTTGAGCGGTTACAAGAGTGTACCCAAGATGCGGATTCTAAGATTTATCAAAAGCGTTTGATCGATTTTTTAGACCAAAAACGGCTTGAGTACAGAGAACTTAAACGTTAAAACGTTCCGGATCAAAAAAAGTATCATCACTGATATGACCAAATGCCGAATTAATCGAGACGAAAAGATCAGGGTATTTCTCTTCCATCTCTCCTAGCATCACTTTCATCGATGCGCGTGCATGAGGCATTTTCACATCGAAACGCATCGACGGACACGCTTCATCCCCAATGGTCGGCATCTCGTTTTCAAGTGCACACGCAGCGAGTTGGCGCTCACGCAATTGGATGAGAGGACGGATAACGATTAATCCGTTCCCTGCTTTGTATTTCGGAGCAAGCGCTCTCATCTGACCGTTGTAAATAAAATTCATAAAAAAACTCTCTGCCGTGTCATCGAGATGATGACCGAGTGCCACTTTATTGCATCCGTATTCTTTTGCTGCACTGTACAATGCACCTCGGCGCATACGGGAAAAAAAGCTGCAAAACGAGGAGTTTTGGCGGATTTTATCAGCGGCAATTTCATACGTATTGGTTTCGTAGATTTTATGTGTGATTCCGTGAGCAGCACAGTGTTCACTGAGTCTCGATAAATCTTCACCCATCCCGTACGTCACCGTTACGGCTAAAATCTCAAATTTAAAAGGGGCACGACGCTGCTGCTCATGCATAGCATGAACCATCGTTAGGGAATCTTTTCCGCCGCTAAGACCGACAAGAATCTTATCACCCTCTTCGATAAGGCCGAACGTCGCATTTGTCCGCCCGATTTGGCGCATAATCTTTTTGCTGAGTTTAATCGCCAATGCGTTTTACCATCTCTAAAATAAATTTGGCACTCACTTGTGCCGAGCTTTGCAAGAATGCATCAAAATCCATCCCAGCTTCGCCGTCTGCCGTATCACTGATGGCACGAAGTACAAAGAACGGAACACCGAAGTTATGACATACACATGCCACACTTGCCCCTTCCATCTCTAACGCATCGGCGTTAAAGGTTTTTTCGATCCATGCTTTTCGTTCGCTTGATGCAACAAACTGATCTCCTGTAGCAATGATCCCCTCATACAGTTCAACACCCATATCAATCGCGATTTCAGATGCAAGAGAGCGCATATCATCATCAGACTCAATCATCACTGAACTCTCAGGGATAAATCCATCAGGATGTCCGAATGCGGTAATGTCGACATCATGCTGACACAATGCACTTGCCATGATCAAATCACCGATTTTCAAATCTTTGCTGATCCCTCCGGCAACACCGCTAAACAAAAGTGATTTGGCATTGTAACGCTCTAACATTACCGAAGCGGTAATCGCTGAGAAAACTTTCCCGATTTTTGAGTAGGCAATGACGAGTTCATGCCCTGCATACTCAGCACGATAATATACATTTCCGGCATGCTCTTCGCTCGTATAATCACCCAGTGCCGCTAAAATCGGTTCTATCTCTTCGCGCATCGCGCCCATAATGGCTATTTTCATTTTTTTCCTTACGTATGTTTTACTAAATATCGACCCAGTTTTTTTAACCGAGCATCGAGAGAACATATTTTTTGTTCTGGCTCAAAAAGTGATAAAGTGTATTCTGTTTTTCCCATCGGAGAGATAACACGACTCCCACCCCAAAATCCTAGTCCGTCTTCGAATCCGACTCGATTGACGAAAACGACATAATTGTGGCTTAGCAGAGCGGTGGATTTTAAAAGGGCATCCCATTGGGATTCAATGCTGATCCCCTCATCGCTAAAATCACGTGCAGGTGACGCGGCCAGTACATAAACGACTTCTGCGTCCGATGCGGCAATCGCAGCAATACTCTCCGCACGCCACACATCTTCGCATATCACCATAATGGCATTGCCATGCGCAGTTGAAAACGACGCTAACTCATTACCTGCGGTAAAATAGCGCCCCTCTTCAAACATCCCATACGTTGGAAGATGATTTTTGTGGTGGATATGGAGCAATGCACCTTGTGAAAAATACAAAGCACTATTGTAGACGTTATTATTATCCCATAATGCCGCGCCGATAACAATATCGCACTGCAAGCTTGCATACGCCAAATCACTCAATTCCTCAATCTTCCAAGCATCCTCATAAAGCTTGTCTTGGAGTAGATACCCGCTCAATGCAAGTTCCGGAAAAACGACAACGTCCGCATCATTATTTTCCTCAACAAGCGTCAACACCTCTGCCAAGTTTGCACGAGAGAGTTTCGGTGAGGATTGGATCAGGGCAACTTTCATGAGAGTGCTTCACAAACCTTTGCAAGTGAATCCATATCCGAAATTCCTACTGTCTCGACATCAGGAGCGTTGCGTTTGTTCAGTCCCTTCAACACGGCACCGTTACCAAATTCAATCATCATGTCGATCTCACCGGCAATCGCTTCAATCGATTGTTTATATTTTACCGGCTGAATAAGTTGAATTTTGAGAAGTTTCAACGCCTCTTCTTTAGTTGCGTATTTTTCCGTACTCACATTCGATACGATCGGAGCACTGAAGTTCTCACACACCATCGCCTCCATCGCTTCTCCCAACGGATCCATAGCACTTGAGAGGAGTGGACAATGGCTTGCGATTGACATATTCAGAAGTAACGCCCGTTTAGCACCTGCTTCTTTGAATACGCTCTCCATTGCTTGAAGATCTTCTTTGATTCCCGCAACAACCAGTTGTCCCGCTTGATTGTAATTTGCTGGCCAAACCTGTTTCCCCTCACGGTTGGCATTAGCGCAAAGCTCTTCAACTACCGCATCGTCCAATCCCAAAATCGCCATCATCCCCGCGTTGATACTCTCACAAGCACCGCTCATGAGTTTTCCCCGTTTGTGAACCAACTCCACAGCATCGATATAATCAATTGCACCCGCTGCACAAAGGGCACTAAACTCACCCAAAGAGTGACCCAAGAACATCACAGCATCACTAGGATGGGCTTCTTGAAATAATTTATAGGCGATCATTGAAACCAACAAAATAGCCGGTTGCGTATACTCGGTTTGATCAAGCTGGCTGTTTTCTTCAAATAAAAGTTTGGTAAAATCGACTCCGATGCGTGCACCGGCTTTCTCAAACATTTCTCGTGCTAATGGGGAATTTTCATAAAACGATTTTCCCATACCGATACTTTGTGATCCCTGACCGGGAAAAATCATCGCAATTTTTTTTGACATTAATGCTCCTTCGTTTCTAATTCATACTGTGAATGGTCGCTAATCTTTTTACGTAACGTATTACGGTTGAGCCCGAGTCGCTCAGATAGCTGCAATTGCGATTTAAACCGCTTAATCCCAGCTCGGATAAGGGGAACTTCATACAGATGTAAAAATGCCCTATAGTCATTGTTACTGCCGAGTTTTTCTTCCAAATAGTGTTCCATAATCTCCATAAGATCATTTTCACTAATACTGTCAAATAGATAATGAAGATAAACCTGTCGTCGAAGTGATATAGCGTTTTCACTCAGATCAGGGACAAATCCATTAAAATCAAACGGCTCAGATTTTCCAAGGGTAAGACTTGCTTCTTTTACAAAAGCATCTACTAACACGGCAACATCTTCATTTCGTTCAGACAACGGAGGTAATGCCAGACGAATGGTAAAAATATCATCTAACTGATCTTGAGAATATCGCCCACCACCGGTTGCAATAACACGTGTTCGTGTTTTTTGGATGGTTTCAATAAGACGTTTGAGATTGGCAACATTATCAAGACGATGAATAATGACATCACTGTGAGACTCAAGTGCATCCAGTAACTCATCAAAATGACTGGCATCGATAATGGGTGCATGAGGTAGGATATAACGGGCAAGAGTAAGTTTACCCGTCCCCCGTTCTCCGAATATAATGGCATTTACCCCTAGACCTTTGAGTAAATTAGCCGTTTTAAACGCTTCTATCGAAGCGTTTGATGCTGTTAAAAAATTAGTGACATCCACAGCCGTGATTACCGCCGCTTCCACAACATCCGCTATTATCCACTTTGTTTTCAGCCGGAATCCCTGTCATTGCTTCTTCAGCCGATGCATCACGTACATTGCTGATAGTAACACTAAACATCAAATCTTTCCCTGCAAGAGGGTGATTGAAATCGATGATAACCATGTCATCTTTGATCTCTTTTACCACAACTTGAACGGTTCCGCCATCTTCACCTTGACCGTACAATGTCATACCGACATTCAAATCGATCCCTGCGAATTGCTCACGCGGAAGTTCTTGCTGTGCTTCTTCATTGTAATCGCCGTATGCATCTGATGCTTTTACAAGTACATCCCCTTTGTCACCCATATTCATATGGGCAATCCCCGCTTCAAGACCGGGAATAATTTGCCCTTTTCCGAACATAAATGTCAATGGATGTCCACCAACATTGCTATCTACGACGTTTCCGCCATCACGTACTTCATACTCGATTGATACAATTTGATTATTTTCAATTGCCATTTGATTAGCCTTCTTTTAAGATTTTGCGATTGTAGCAGATTTACCTATGGTGATGCTGAAAACAGAGATTTAGCACAACCGGACTTACTTTAACTTAGTGAGTCTCTCTTGTGCCTCTTTGGCTGCTCCGCTTCCGCTAAATTTCGATATTGTTGCCTGATAAAAAGCTTTTGCCGTTGCACTGTCTCCGGTTTTTTCCATTGAAATTCCCGAATGTAGCAATAAGGTCGGCATAAAAAGCGATTTTTCACTGCGTGATGCACTCTCTTTGTAATTGGAAACCGCTTCTTTGTAATTTTTACGCTCGAAGTGTGTCTCACCGATCATAAATAAAGCTTCATTCACTTTATGTTTTTTCACAACCATCTGCTCAAAATATTTCTGCGCTTCAGCGTATTTCTTCTGTGAAAATAGTTTATTAGCCTCTTTTTCAAGTGCTGCATTCGACATTTTTGCAGAAGATACTGCCGCATCAGGGAGATTCACTTTAAGCTGTTTGATAAGTGCCGCAAATTGTTCTTTGGTCACATAATTGCTATTGATCTCATCCACAACACGAGAAAGCTCTTCAAGGAGAGATTTAAACTGAGCAATATTTTCGGTATTAGCGCTAATATGCTTGTTAAGTTCTTCTATATTGGAGCTGTTATTCGTGTCACTGGTGATCTTTTCCTGAAGTTTTTGCAGGGCTAATGCCTGCTCATTTGATCGCTGACCCAACCCTTCTATTATCCCCTGCATACCGTCAAGCCGTTCTGTTACCGTCTCAACTTTTGCATTTTGAACATTATTTTTTTGAATAACGCTCTGGAGCTCTTTTTTATTTTCAAGAATCAATTTTTCTTCATGAGTGAGACCGTAGGGATTAGGACTATTTAAATCACCCGCACCAAAGACCGAAGGCTCTGATGCAGAAAAAGCGAGTGTTACAAGAAACGAAAGAATTACTAATGAACGCATTTACGGGAGTTTAAAATCTACACGACGATTTTTTGCCCAGCACTCTTGTGTTTTTTCTAAACAAACAGGATTGCTTTCACCTAAACTAACCATAGTAATTGAGTCTGCATTTGCACCACCGTTTACCAAAACTGTTTTAACGGCATTGGCACGTTTTAGACCAAGAGCAAAATTGTACTCATCACTTCCGAATTCGTCACAATTTCCCTCAAGTTTAATCGATTTACCTTTAACCAACAACGTATTTTTCGTCATTGACTCTTGCATATCTTCACGAATATCAAATTTATCGTAATCAAATAAGATACTCACCAATTGACCATCTGAACCATTAGTACCGTTAGCACCTGCAGCGTTCGAATCAGTTGCACTTGCATTAGTAATAGGTGCGATAACTGCATTAGAATCCGCCCCTGTCGTACTTGTGTTTGCATTTGTCCCGATTGACGTGCCGCTTGTGTTAGCTGTTGCGTCGATAGCCGGTTCTTTAGAGCTACATCCGCTCAAAACCAACATTGCTACTGTTGCACTTAAAAAAGCAACTTTTTTCATCATGACATCTCCTCAGGATTATAAATATAGTGTTATGATACCTAAAAAATTGTTAACACTACCAATCAATCGATTGAATTCGTCCCATTTTTAACGGAAATACAAAGCTTTTATTGACTCCGAAACGGATAACCCCTATTGAACTGCGCGGTCCTTCTTGCTTAATGTATAAAATGGCTTCACCATCTGGTGAAAAACGTGGGAAATCATTCTCTCCGCTAGCCGTTAGCCGTTTTACATTTCCCGAGTTAAGTGACAGCAGATGAAGATTGAAGGAATTGCCTGCAAATGTTGCACTATTCTCACGTGCTTTATAGACTAAAAAATTTTTATACGAACTCAAAGAAGAGTTGTTTTTACCCTGATATACAAGCTGTGATATCCCGCTGCTATCCATCCGTTTCGAAAAAATATTGGGGTATCCAAGGCGGTTGGAGACAAACGCAACGGATCCATCTCCCATAAACTGTCCGTTAACGTCAATTCCGGAGTAATCGGTAATACGGGTTTTATTTTCAGTAACCAAATCATACAAATATATATCGGGTTGACCGTTTGGCGCCAGTGTCAGTAAAAGGCGCTTGGAATCTTCACTGACATCTGAACAAACCGCCATACCATCAGAACTAACGACTTTCTCTTTTTTTCCGCTTTGAAGATTCATCTTATAAATCGTCGGTTTAAAATCGCTCAGTGAGGTATAATATAAATCAGTTTGTTCACGGTTAGCCCATTTGGCAAATCCGTACATTCCCCCTTTGAGAATCACTTTCTGATACGATAAGGTGTAATCTGAAGCAACTATTTCAGAGTGTCTTGGACTTGTTAGTCGGACAAAGAGAACTTTTCGTTTAATCCAATCAATCGGCGATCCACCCAATTTTGCATTAATATCATATGCAATTGAATGGGATAAAAAGACTGCCATATCACTTTGTTTTAAAACATAACTTTTAAAAAACAGTTCTCTTCCGTTTTGGAGGAGTTTAATGTCTGCCTTGATACCACCAGAACCGTCATTGTTCAAGCGATAACGAAGTAAATACTGTGCATCTTTATGTGTAGCAGAAGGGACAAGAGAATCAAACGGAGCCATTGCATAACTCTCATCTACGTTAAACAAAGAGACAACATTCATATCGGCTACTAACATTTTCGCAAATTTTTGAGACATCTCGCTGCTTTGGGGTGATGAATCTTCGATAGCAAGGGGAGCCAACCCCTCTACCCCTTTAACGACTTCAATGGTTGCATCCGTACCCCATGACAGTTGCATCAATCCCAATACTAAAAAGACAAATTTCAAATGACTACTCCTTAGCCGTTAATATACATTCTAATACCGCATCTTTTCCATCAGGATGTTCCGGGAAACGGACTGCATTCAATCGATCCTTTAACCAGTCAACTTCTCCATTGAACGATCCGCTACCGGAATAACTAATCACTTTGTAACTGATTAATTTACCCGAAGCACTGATTTTCATACGAACTCGAGCCGCTTCCCCTACTGTTCCAGAGGGTGGGCGAAAGTAGGTATAGACAAGCGCTTGAATCTTAGCATGGTATTCGTTAACGAGTGGACCCGTTGATCCCCCTTGGGGAATCATTTTCACAGAAGGTTTCGCGAGTTCAACTTTATTTACTTTATCCGAAAAACGGGGGGAATCTTTTCGTTCCAAAACCTCTTTTTCCAATGCACTTAACTGTTTATTCTCTTCAAGCTTTTTTTTAGGTGTTTTATCCGGTTTTACTTGTGCAAAAAGATCCGATATTTCAGGTACTGGCTCAGGCGCGACAACTTTATCTTCTTTTATTGCAGGTTCCGATATTTCAGAGCTAACAACAGATTCATCACTAGGCTGTTCTGTTTCTTTAGATTCAGATATTGCAATAGAAACATTAATAATATCGCTCTTGATCATAGCAAACTGATCAATCTTTGGAGCAAGTATTACACTGTATCCTGCAATAAAAAGAAATATTAAGAAAAGTGTAATTGAAATAAGTCCGCTTAGAAAAAAATAGCGTTCTTGATTAAAATCCATTTAGCAAATCCTCATGAAAAAACTTGATAAATAAATCGATTATTGTGCGGTAACAAGAGAGACATTTTGAAAACCAGCTTTTTTTACGACGGATAAAACATACATAACATCACTGTAATTCAAACGACCATCTGCACTGATTTGTACTGTAGTATCAGGCTTATAGGTAGATGCCTGTTGAATAAAGTCATCCGCAAATGTTTCATATTTGAATTGATCTTTATTGATTGTGATTTTTTTGTCAGCTGAAATTTTTATTTCAACTTCTTCTTTTTTAGTAAGCTCTTTTTGTGCAGAACCTTTGGGAAGACGAATCAACTCTTCATAAACAATATTGGGTGATATAACCATCAAAATTGCCAAAAGAACCAACATAACATCCACAAGGGGAGTAATGTTAAGCTCCGGCTTTTCATCCCAATCAAACATGATTATAGTTCTTTAGAAAGAAGAGCATCACCTTGCATACGGATCAACCCTGAAAGCTCATATGCTTTACGCTTTAAAATCTGATGATAGGTGTACGCAAAAATAGCGACAAAAATCCCTGAAGCGGTTGCAACAAGAGCATCCGATACACCAGCAGCAATAATACTCATTGTTCCACTCGCTTGACCGATATTATCAAATGTATCTAATATCGAGACAACCGTTCCAAAAAGGCCGATAAAGGGAGTTGTTGATGCAACAACTGAGAGGAACATCAACCCTTTTGTCGCCTCTTTCGTCGCCGCATACGAAGCCATATCAAACAGTGCCGATGATAAACGAGAGGATGATTTGGTAAAATGACTGAGATACGCGTAATCGGGAATTTTATGGGAACCTAACAAGAGTGATTCAAGTGATTGGTTTTCAGAAGATATCCATTGGTTCAGTGAAAAGAAGCGGTAAAAAAATGTCCAATTGACCGCAATGAAGTAAAGTGAAAGTACCAGTAACACAAAAAGTGTTACCGGATGGCTTTTATCGTAAAAATCGGCAAATGCTTGAAACATTGCGTTAAACTAAACGATGTGCCGCAGAATCAATACGTGCCGATACCGAAGCGATCATCGCATTCGAATCGCCAACACTGGTGATCAAAGATTTTGCTTCATCAAGTGCTTTAGCAATATCTCCTTCACTTTCACCACGGATAGCGACTGCACCGTCAACCAAAACGACCACTTTGTTTTGGGTAATCTGAACAACTCCCCAATTCACAACAATCGACTCGACTTTACCGTTCTCTTTTTGGATATCAACTACTCCTGCTTGAAGCAGTGTCGTTAAAGAGACGTGTTCAGGGAGAACACCAAATTCTCCCTCTTCACCCGGCAGGGTGACGCTTTTAGCCGGCCCGTTATAAATCGGACCGCTTGGGGTTAGCACTTCTAATTGGAGTGTTTCCATAGTGTTTCCTTATAAGGCGAGAAGCAATTACTTGCTTTTCATTTTAGCAGCTTTTTCAATCGCCTCATTCATATCACCGACCATATAGAACGCGCCCTCAGGCATATGGTCGAATTCACCCTCAAGAATCCCTTTGAACCCTTTGATAGTGTTTTCAAGTGAAACGTATTTACCTGGAGAACCAGTAAATACTTCCGCAACGAAGAACGGTTGAGAAAGGAATTTCTCGATTTTACGTGCACGTTCAACTGTAGATTTATCATCTTCAGAGAGTTCATCCATACCAAGAATCGCAATAATATCTTGCAAATCTTTATATTTTTGAAGTGTTTTTTGAACACCGCGAGCAACACTGTAGTGCTCTTCTCCGATGATTTGCGGATCAAGTAAGCGTGATGTTGAATCCAATGGATCAACCGCAGGATAGATCCCTTTTTCAGCGATTTTACGGTTAAGAACCGTTGTCGCATCAAGGTGAGCAAATACAGAAGCCGGAGCCGGGTCAGTCAAGTCATCCGCAGGTACGTATACCGCTTGAACCGACGTGATTGAACCTTTTTTGGTTGACGTAATACGGTCTTGAAGAGCACCCATTTCACGAGCCAATGTCGGTTGGTAACCAACGGCTGATGGGATACGTCCAAGAAGTGCTGACATCTCAGATCCTGATTGTGCAAAACGGAAGATGTTATCGATAAACATCAATACGTCAAGCCCTTTCTCATCACGGAAATATTCCGCCATAGTAAGACCGGTAAGAGCGATACGGTTACGTGCTCCCGGTGGTTCAGACATTTGACCGTAGCACAGTGCTACTTTGTCCAAAACGCTTGATTCTTTCATCTCGTGGTAAAGGTCATTCCCCTCACGAGTACGCTCACCGACACCGGCGAAAACAGAAAGACCGTCATGCCCGTGTGCAACGTTGTGAATCAATTCCATAATAATAACGGTTTTACCAACACCAGCTCCACCGAAAAGACCGACTTTACCACCTTTAGCGTATGGTGCCAAAAGGTCAACAACTTTGATACCGGTTTCAAACATCTCAGTTTTTGTACTTTGGTCAACCAACGGCGGAGGATCACGGTGAATTGACCATGTATCACAATCAGTAACTTGATCTCCACCGTCGATAGTTTCACCGATTACATTGAAGATACGTCCAAGAACTTTCTCTCCTACTGGTACTTTAATCGGAGCGCCGGTTGCACGAGCAGCCATTCCGCGAACAAGACCTTCTGACATATCCATGGCGATCGTACGTACACGACCGTTTCCAAGATGAGATGCTACTTCAAGAATAAGACGAGTCGTATTCCCTTCAACACTTACATTTACTTCGATTGCATCATTGATCGCAGGTAAATAACCTTCAAAATCAACGTCAACAACCGGACCAATTACTTGAGCAATTTTACCAATCATTCTTTCCTCCATAATTATTTCATCGACTCGACGCCGCTGATAATCTCAATAAGTTCAGTCGTGATCGCTTCTTGTCGCGCTTTGTTAAACTTGACTTTCAACGAATTAACCATCTCTTTAGCGTTATTAGTTGCAGCATCCATTGCCTGCATACGTGCACTGTGTTCTGCTGCAAGTGAATCAATCAACGCATAATACATATTGTATTCAGCGTATTTTGTGACCAATGAATCGAGCATTTTCTCTTCATCTTGCGCTTCTAGCTCTAACATAGAGTTTTTAGCTTCTTCACAATCATAAGCCTCTACATTAACAGGCAATACACGGTTGACATGCAACTCTTGGGTAATAACGTTTTTATAACCGTTGTATACGAGATACACAGCATCAATTTTACCCTCTTTGAAATCATTGATCGAACGGGTCATGAATTCGCTTGAACGCTGCATATCAGGAGCAGAACTCAAATTTTTCACCGCATCAAGCATCTCTACTTCATTGTAAGTAAAAAATTCAATCCCTTTTTTCCCGATACCGCGAAGGCGGATTTTGACTTTTTTATTTTTGTATTCGCTCATCAGACGTTTGACCGCTTTGATGGTTTGCATATTGAAACCGCCGCAAAGACCTTTGTCTGCTGTTACAAAAATAATGTCGATCATTTCAGGTGCATCATTCTCAATGAAGCAGCGGTTTTCAATCCCACCCACTTTATTGCATTTGATACGTCCTGCGATTTCAGCTATCACTTGATTCGTTTTTTGTGCAAACAGACGTGAGCGTTTCGCAAGCTCTTCCGCACGGCGAAGTTTCGCCGTTGAAACAAGCTTCATAGCACGCGTAGTTTTTTGCGTGTTCGAAACACTTTTGATCTGTCTTTGAATCTCTTTCAAGTTAGCCATAAAGATCCTTATTCAGCAACGAAAGTAGATTTAAACTCTTCGAGTGCTTTTTTCATCATTGCCATTGTATCATCATCAATTTTCGATGTGCTACGGATGTTTTCAAGAATTTGTGGATAAGACGCTTCTACGAATGGATACAAATCCGCTTCGAATTTAACGACAGAATCTGCAGAGATATCATCAAGATACCCTTCATTACCCGCGAAAATAACCAATGCCTGTTTTTCGGCACCGAGTGGAGAATATGGAGGTTGTTTTAACACTTCAACCATACGTTGACCACGTTCAAGTTGTTTACGACTTACTTCATCCAAGTCAGATGCAAACTGTGCAAACGCTTGAAGCTCACGGTATTGTGCCAAATCAAGACGCAAAGTTCCAGCAACTTGTTTTGTCGCTTTGATTTGCGCCGCACCACCGACACGTGATACTGAGAGACCTACGTTGATCGCAGGACGGATACCTGAGTTGAACAAGTCAGTTTCCAAGAAAATTTGACCATCCGTGATCGAAATAACGTTGGTTGGGATATACGCCGCAACGTCACCCGCTTGAGTTTCGATAATTGGAAGAGCAGTCAATGAACCTGCACCCATTTCATCGTTCAATTTCGCAGCACGCTCTAACAAACGAGAGTGTAGATAGAAAACGTCACCCGGATACGCTTCACGGCCCGGAGGACGACGAAGGATCAATGACATTTCACGGTATGCTACCGCGTGTTTTGAGAGATCATCATAAACGATCAAACCATGACGTGCATTGTCACGGAAATATTCACCCATCGTTACACCAGTATACGGAGCAAGGAATTGGAGAGCTGCCGCTTCAGAAGCAGGAGCAGAAACGATGATAGTGTATTCAAGTGCACCGTGCTCTTCAAGACGACGAACAACTTGTGCTACGGTTGATTCTTTTTGACCGACTGCTACATAGATACAAACAACACCGTTACCTTTTTGATTGATAATAGTGTCAAGAGCAACAGTAGTTTTACCAGTTTGACGGTCACCGATGATCAACTCACGTTGACCGCGTCCGATTGGAACAAGAGCATCAATCGCTTTAATACCAGTTGCCATTGGTTCATGAACCGATTTACGTGCCATAATTCCTGGAGCTTTCTCTTCTACGAAACGAACTTCTGTTGTTTCAATAGGACCTTTACCATCGATTGGCTGACCGAGTGCATCAACAACGCGACCAAGGAGGGCATCGCCGACAGGAACACGTAAAAGACGTCCAAGACGTTTTACTGACATCCCTTCACGAAGATCTTTACCTTTACCAAGAATAACAACACCGACGCTGCTCTCTTCAAGGTTCATTGCTAGACCGCGTGTGCCGTCTTCGAATTCAACCATCTCACCTGCCATGATGTTGTTCAAGCCATAAACTTGAGCGATTCCATCTCCGTATGAGACGATTTTTCCGGTTTCATTAATATCTACATTAAGTTCGAAATTCTCAATTCGTTCTTTAATGATTGAACTGATTTCGTCTGCTTGTACTTTTGCTACCACTATTTCTCCTTTCCCGAGGGTTAAATTGCTTTTAAAATGTGCTCAACCAATTGAGCATTGAGGCGGCTTTTTGAAAAATTGATTTCAACATTCAAATCATCAACTTCAACACGGACTCCGTCAAAATCAGATGCAACATAGCTCAAAGAGATTGTTGCCCCCATTTTTGTACCCAAATCACGTGCAATAGTCTCGACAGAAGCTTGATCGACAACGCTATTGCTGTAGATACGCCCCTTAAATGTCCGTTTTGTTCGCGCAATCTCACGTGTTAATTGATCTGCAAGAGTAGGAATCAATAAAAGACGTCCGTTCTCAGCCAATAATTTGACAAGATTGTTAACGATAGAACTGTTCGCCGAAGCGACCATATCCAAAATCAATTTGCATTTAGAATTTACACTAATGTCATTGCTATTCATGATGAGAGTGAATTTTTCATTTTCATAGGCTTTAGCCACACTACCAAGCAGTGTAGCTAAATTTTCCAATGAAGCTTGATCACAACTCTCCATTAATGGCTTGATGTAGCGCTTTGCTATGAGTTCATTCCGCATTTATGCCACCTTCTTTTTCAAGATTTCGGTCATAGCTTCTTTACCCAAAGCTTCATTACTGCCATTCATAACATCATTCATAATGTCAGAAACCACTTCACGAACCATTTTACGTTTATCAAGTTCCATCAATGAAACATTTTGCTTTTCGATAATCTCAAGCTCTTGTTCACATTGTGCCAAAATTTTGTCACACAAAATTTTGTTCTCTTTTTTACTTGATTCCGCCAATTCGCTCGCAAATCGTTCCGCTTCTTCGATTTTATGTTCGGCTGCATCTTTCAAACGTTTTGACTCACGAAGACGCTCTTGTACTTTTTCAAGTTCATCAGCAATACCCGCACTTCTACCGCTAAAATAATTTTTAACCGGTTCAGCCAAAATGTAGAATAAAATTCCAGCAAAAATCAGGAAGTTGACCGTTCGTTGAACGATGTCTGTAGAACCCTCTGCACCGGCATCTGAACCAAATAGATAGGCACTGAGCATTAATACTGTAACGATTATTTTACCCATTGCATACCTCATATCTGACTTAGTTTTGCTGATACAGCTGATTGGAACGAAGACGCTTCATTTTGAAGCGCAGCGATCAAACGTGTTCTCTCTTGCGACAATTCGCCTTCGAACGTTGCGTACTGTAGTGCTAATTCAGCACGTTTTGTCTCTATTTTGCTATTTGCCAGCGCTTTGGCCTCAGCAATAACTTTTTCTCTTAATGCCGCTGCTTCCAGTTTAGCATCACTCATAATCTTCTCAGCTTTGGCGTGAAATGCAGCGATTTCAGAATCGTTGTTGCCAACTTGTTCCAAATCTTTTTTAATATCTGCATCCCGTTTTTCCATATAACTGAAAAGAGGTTTGTAAAGCAAACTGTTTAGTAGGGCAATAAGGACAAGGAAGACAATCAGTGTGCTGCCAAGCAGCATCGGACTTATATCTAACATACCACCTCCTAAAAGTTGCGTGATTATACAACTTATAAATTGAAGGGACAGTTAAACGCGGATAGATATTAAGAAAGTAGGTCTAAAAATGATTCAATTTGATCATTATCTTCAAATTCTAGGGTCAATTTGTAACCTTTTGTGCTACATTTATAACCAAGTTGATTTAAATGCTTTTTCAAATCGGTAAAATTGAGCCCTTCCGTTTCATAGGAAGCAGTAGTAGCGGCAGCAGGAAGCTTTATTTTCTTAACCATGCTCTCCACATCGCGGACACTTAATTTTTGTCCTATCACCGAATCGATCATCATCGCTTGCTCATTCGGTTCAAGTCCCAAGATCACTTTTGCATGCCCGGCTGTAATTTTTCCATCAACAAGAGCTTTTCGACCTTTTTCACTAAGTTGTAAAAGTCGTAGAGTATTGGTAATCTGAGTGCGGCTTTTGTGTACGGTTTGTGAAAGTTGTTCGTGAGTCAATTCATGGATATCAATCAATTCTTGATACGCTTGCGCCAAATCGATCGCATTAAGTTCGTCACGCTGAATATTTTCAATCAATGCTTGCTCACGCATCTGCTCATCACTAACCGATACGACTATTGCTTTGATGGTTTTATTTTTGGCAAGTTTGCTCGCACGAAAACGGCGTTCCCCTGCTATAAGGATATAGCCATCAAGATCTTCTTTAACAACGATAGGCTGTAAAAGTCCATGTGTTTTGATCGATTCACTCAGCTCTGCCAAACTTTCAGAATCAAAATGTTTACGAGGCTGATACGGATTGGGTCGGATTTTCGTCAACGAAATCTCTTCAACGCCCCCTTTTTTAGGAAGCTCATTATCGTATGCCTCTTCGATTTCGCTTAAAAGTGCTCCAAGACCTCGACCTAATGCAGATGCTTTCGCCATATTTTTCCTTTAGGCGATAATCGCGTGTGCCAAATCTTGGTACGCCATAGAGCCGCTCGATTTTACGTCGTATAAAATTGCCGGTTTGCCGAAACTTGGAGACTCCGCCAATTTGACGTTTCGGGGTATTACAATATAATCATCGGCAAGCGATTTAAATAATTTCGCTTGAAAATGCTGACGCAAGTCAGCAAATACTTGACGAGAAAGATTGTTTTGAGCACTGTACATCGTCGGTAAGAAACCTTTGATCGTCAATTTTGGATTGATCGTTTTACGAACCAATTTAACCGTATTAAGAAGTTGTGCCAAACCTTCCAATGCAAAAAATTCACATTGGATCGGAATGATGACTGAATTAGATGCCGATAATGCATTAATTGTCATCGGCCCCAGTGCCGGAGGAGAATCAATGATGACATAATCATATTCATCTTTAACCTGGGCAATAGCCCTTTTTAAAATAAGTTCACGCCCCGTTGCATTATCGGCATCGTAATACTCTTTTTCAACCCCGACAAGGCCGATGTTCGATGGAGCTAAAAAAAGTTTCGGCAATGAAGTTTTGAGGATAATTTCCCGAAGTTTTTTGGCACCGATTAGTACATGATAAATATTAAACTCATAGTTGTTACGGTGATACCCTAATGAGGTGGTTGCATTAGCCTGCGGATCGGCATCGATCAGCAATACTTTTTTCTCGGCAACGGCTAGTGATGCAGCTAAATTGACGGCGGTTGTGGTTTTACCCACTCCCCCTTTTTGATTGGCGATAACAATAACTTCACTCATCGTAAACTAAATATCCTTTGGCCATCGCATAAGAGCGATCCGTCTTCAAGCAAAACGGCCTTTTCTAATGCAACTTTTTCATTATTGTTGTGGGTAAAAAATTCTCTACTGTTTTCAAATTCTATCTGGTAATTACTAAAAATCAGCTTCCACGATGGTAATTTTTTAAACAATTCACTATAGGCTTCTGTTAAATCGTATGCGCCGATTGTAATATCAATTTTTTCAAAATTCTCAGGCGCTGAGATTAAATTAATACCTATCCCGCATACGAGTGTTTCACCCACAAGATTTGTGATGACACCGCCGATTTTTTTCTCCCCGAGATAAAAATCATTCGGCCATTTGAGCCATACTTTTGATCCAAATGAAACTAAAAGCTCTTTCATTAAAAAGGAAAAATAGATGGATGAAGATTCTAGCTTCAAATCATCCGGAAGTATTGCCCGCGGTATAGCAAGCGAAATAAAAAGATTCCCTTCCGAACCAATCCAACTATTGCCGCGTGAACCTTTGCCTAAGGTTTGAGAGCGCGCAGCAATACAAACCGGAGGAGATAATCGTGAAGATTTCAGTTCTTCCACGAGATAGCTTTGAGTCGACTCAAGCGACTCAAACCAATGGATGTCCACACCCGGTCCGTTTTCCATTTAGATAAGCAATAACCGAAGTCTCTTGTTTGGAAGGAGCTTGAACAGTCGTGATACGAAGAGAGCCTTTGCTGCACTGCACCAAAATACTCTCTTTATCAATATGGGTGATGATTCCCGCTTCACCGCTGCTACTCTCTTCCTCCAAACTCATGGCTTTAATCTTTAACCCTGACTCGGTAAATATCCCAGGCCAAGGAGTAAATGCACGATAACGATTATAAATTGAGCGTGCATCGGAAAAATCGATCAAACCGTCTGATTTAAGTATCTTCTTGCAGTGGGTAGCCTCTGCATCATTTTGCGCTACGGCACTTTCTCTATCCCAGTTTCGTATCGTATCCAGTGTCAATTCAACGGCACTCTCCGTTAAACGCTTATACAAAGACTCTACCATTTCTTCTTCACCGATAGGGAGCGTCTTAATTTTAATAACGGCTCCCGTATCAAGTCCTTCATCCATCCACATAGCAGTAACGCCGCTTTGGCTATCGTTGTTCAACAAACTTTGCTGAATCGGACTAGCACCGCGATAGTGTGGAAGTATAGAGGCGTGAAGATTGATACACGGTGCATGATCTAAAATTGTTTTAGGGAGAATCTGTCCGTATGCCGCGACAATGATCATATCGCATGATGTTGCCAAAAGTTCATTCACTACGGCTTCATCACGGAGTCTGTTAGGCTGTATCACGGGAATATTTGCATTTTGAGCTACCGTTTTAACAATCGGAGGGGTCAAAATAGCTTTTCGTCCTACCGGCTTATCGGGCTGGGTGTAAACACTTACCACTTCAATATCGGTAGCCTCTATCAACGCGTCCAAAATAGATGCGGCGTAATCGGGCGTCCCCATAAAAATGACACGGGTCATTTATAGTACCTCTGAGGCTTTAAACAAACTGCCCCCGCGATGCTCACCCGCAATCAAAAAGCTTTTGGCATCGCTCAGGTCAAACCCGCTTGCTAAAAACATCGCCCCGCCCCGTTTGAGGAGAAAATCAGCCGCTTTGAGCTTCGTTACGATACCCCCAGTCGCAAAATTATGATTCGGCGTCACTTCAAGAGATAACTCTTCTTGTGTAATCACCTCAATTCGTGAACGGACTTTTGCATCATTGTGACTTCGCGGGTCTTTATCATAATAGGCGTCAATATCGGAGAGAATAACCAATAATTCTGCTCCGAAATGGTGTGCCGCATAAGCTGAAAGTTGATCATTATCACCTAAGATAAGCTCTTCCGTTGCCGTGGCATCATTTTCATTGATAATAGGAACGACATTATGTTTCAAGAGAGTTTCAATCGTATCTTTTGCTTTTTGTGACTCTTCGGCAGTATTAAAGTTGGCTGCTGTTACGAGCACTTGTGAGGGGAGAATACTATAGTGTTCGAACATTTTACGGTATTTATTCATCAGAATCGGCTGACCGATCGATGCAAGGGCTTGTTTATTTGCCAAAATCTTTTTATCAAGTTTCAATTCCGTGTAGCCTGCGGCTACTGCACCGGATGAAACCAAAATAACTTCATATTGCTTTTTAAGCTCCGCAATGAAATCGACCAGATTTTGCATACGGTCTTTTGCTATACGATTTTGCTCACTTAAAACCGCACTGCCGACTTTAACGACGATTCGCTTCATTTGCGCTCCGTTACGACCATTTGATAAAGTGCGTACGTTAATGGTTTGATATTAAGATTGATCGCCGAAGAGATCGGGGCAATAAATGCCGGTTTGGAGCGATCATAAAACGCTTTATCAAAGTCTTCTTGTTCATAGACCGGATACTCGTCACTAAACGCGAATCGGCTCTTTTTAACCGGATCAAGTTTTACCAATTTCAAAAAGGCGTTGGTTTTTTCTATCGCTTCTTCCGGGCTCATCGCATCTGCACGGGTCAAGGCGATCGCAAAATTGCGCTCGGATAAAAGAGGTGAAAATTTTTCAAGCTCTTGTTTAAGAGTTTCATATTGATATTCAAGCTCATGATATGATGCTAAGTCAATCATAAAAAGGAGGGTTTTTGTACGCTCGATATGGCGTAAAAACTTCAATCCTAGACCCTTGCCTTCTGATGCTCCGCCGATAATTCCCGGAATATCCGCCATAATATACGAATCAAACTCACCGATATTAATCTGTCCGAGTTTAGGTGTCAGTGTTGTAAATTCATAGTTGGCTACTTCGGGACGAGCATTAGATACGGTAGAGATCAATGTTGATTTACCGACATTCGGGAACCCCACCAAACCAACATCCGCAATCAATTTAAGATCAAGTCGAACAACACGAGTTACTGCAGGTTCACCCGGTTGTGCATACATCGGTTTTTGGTTCGTGGAAGATTTAAAGTGGACATTTCCAAGTCCCCCGCGCCCCCCTTCTAAAAAGAGAACCTCTTTGCCGTCTTCTAAAAGATCGAGTAGTACTTCACCGCTCTCAACATCGACAACCTGTGTTCCCGGCGGGACAACAACGATAAGGCGCTTACCCGCTTTGCCGGCCATGTTAGAACCGGCTCCCGGCTGACCTTTATCGGCTTTTAAATTTTTATTCCCCTGAAAATGGGCCAAGGTGTGGGTATTGTTGTCTACTCTAAAATAGACATCTCCACCTTTACCGCCGTCACCGCCGTTAGGACCGCCTTGTAGAACGTATTTTTCCCGTCTGAAAGCAACACACCCTGCTCCCCCTTTTCCGGATGAGACGGTAATTTCTACACTATCACTAAACATGGATGTCCTTAAAGTTGTTTTGAACACTTGCCTCGTCACGAGTCAACTATTATTTGCTTAACACTGTACTTCGATTCTAAAGTACACGATTAAAAAGATAATTTAGGAAATGGATTCAAAATCGGGCGATAGCCCGATGTAAGTGAAAATTATGCGGCAGGGATGATAGAGACTTGTTTGCGTTTTTTGTCTTTACGTTCAAATGCAACGACACCGTCAACCAACGCATACAATGTGTGGTCTTTACCCATACCCATGTTTTTACCCGGGTGAACTTTTGTTCCGCGTTGACGGATAACGATGTTACCTGCTCTTACGAATTCACCACCGTATTTTTTGACACCGAGTCTACGTCCCGCTGAGTCGCGGTTATTCTGTGTACTACCCTGACCTTTCTTATGAGCCATGCTGTCCTCCTACTTTTAAATAATTACGCAGCGATCTTAACGATACGAACGCGTGTGTGATCTCTTCTGAAACCACGTTTCAATTTACTGTCTTTACGACGACGTTTTTTGTAGATCACGACTTTACGGTCACGACCTTCATTGATAACCTCAGCAGTAACAACAGCACCACTTACAAATGGGGTACCGGTTTTAAGTTCACCGTTATTAACGGCAAGAACTTCTTTGATTTCGACGGTGGTTTTAGGCTCAAGTCCCATTTTATCGAACAAAAGGATATCACCCTCTTGAACTTTATACTGTTTTCCGCCGTTTTTGATAATTGCGTACATTAGCGTTCCTTACTTACAAGTCTACAAAAAGTGGCGAATTATAGCCAACGTTTATTTAAGCTTAAATTAAAGCGATAGCATCAATCTCAACAAGTGCATTTTTAGGTAACGTTTTCACGGCTACCGTAGAGCGTACAGGCTTATGATCACGAAAAGCATCCGCATAAACTGCATTAACGGCTACAAAATCATTCATGTCTGCTAAAAAGATAGTTGTTTTAACCACTTTATCCAATGAACTTCCGGATGCTTCTAAAACTGCTTTTAGATTAGCAAGGACTTGTGCACATTGAACCTTTACGTCTCCTTCTAACATTTCTCCCGAAGGGGTTAATGCGATTTGACCCGATGTAAAAACCATTCCGTTTGCAATCATCGCCTGAGAATAAGGTCCGATAGCTGCAGGTGCATTCGGGGTTTGTATACTTTTCATAGTTTTTTCCTTTATTTTTTTGCTTTGCGAAGTGCATCATCGAGAATTGATTGATAATCTTCAACAGGCCAATATCCAGGCATAGAATAGAGTATTTTTCCGGTGCTGTCTAGAAAATAGCTCATCGGCACCATTTTAGCAGTGAGATTTTTAGGATACACACTCTTATCCCGTGTAACATGCACTGGAATGAATCGACTGTTAATTTTAGAAACAATTTCATCATCTGAAAGTGTTGTTGATTCAAGTTTTCGACACCATCGGCACTGCTCACTAGTAATAATCACCAACATCGGTTTGGACTCTTTTTTTGCTTTGGCTTGTGCTTGTTCATAGGTATCATTCCACGCAATATCTATCGCAAAGAGATTAGCCGTTAAAAGTGCTAATAGCGCTAATTTTTTCATTTCAACCCTTTTTGAAAAACCGAATTTTACCGAAAATTATGAATCAACTTTGTAAAAACGGCATAAAGATTGTGTACCTCATCAATCGATGTCCGCTCATTAGGAGCATGAATTGTATCGTTAATGACACCGAATTCGATCACATCGATCCCATACGCAGCAACAAAACGGGCATCTGAAGTCCCTCCCGCCGTCGAATTTTTAGGGGTAATTTTACATACCTCTTTAATCGCATCCGATAACATCCGAACAATCAGGGTATCCGCATCCGTGACAAACGGATAGGCCGATTGATCCAAGCTCAAGGTATAGTTCATCCCGCAGAGCTGTGAATCGATAAATGCTCTGATTTTTTCTTGATCGGTTCGGGTGGAGTTTCGGACATTAAACATCATCTTCAATTTTCCGGGGGAGACATTGGTCGTCTCGATCCCTGCACGAATATCGGTAATTACAATCTGACTCGGAGCAAAATACTCATCCCCCTCATCTAAAAAAGCACCCGCAATAGTCGAGAGTACAGGTGCAATCTGATGGATCGGATTGATCGCTTTTTCAGGATAAGCGGCATGCCCTTGTTTTCCGGTAATTTCGATTACACCGTTGATTGAGCCACGACGCCCTACTTTGATTGCATCTCCGAAACACTCTTCACACGTCGGTTCGGCAACGACCACAGCATCAGGAAGGAGATTATGTTCTTTGAGATAGGCTAATACTTCTACTGTTCCGTATTTTGCCGGCCCCTCTTCATCCGATGTCAATAAAACAGATAATGTACCGTTAAAATCTTTCGCTTCTTTTAGTGCTTGGATAAAAGCCGCAACACCGCTTTTCATATCCTGTGCACCACGGGCATAGATGTATCCCTCACTCTCAGTTGCTACAAACGGATCGCTGTTCCACCCCTCCCCTGCAGGGACGACATCGACGTGTCCGGCGAAGCAGAGGTGTTTTCCCTCTCCGAAACGACGATACGCAAACAGGTTTTTTACCCCTTCTTGATCGATTCGTATTACCTCAAAATCTTGTAGATACTCTGACAAAAATTCAAAAATTCCACCATCTTCGGGAGTTACACTCGGTGATTCCAAAAGATACTTAAATAGCTCTATAACGTTCAATGTTAATCCTCTTTTAATTGCGTCTCATACTCAAGACGTAAACCATGAGAGGTCATTATAAAACCTTGCAGTTTGATTTTGCCTTGCGAAATTTCTCGTGAATGGGTTTCACATAAAGGAATAAGATGGTGATGCTCTTTTAATAAACTGTTTTTTTGCGGATTTCGTACTAATGCCCCGCAGATGACACATTCTGATGCCACCACCTCACGGTAACGTTTGATGTACTCTTTTTGGTTTCCTAGTTCTAATACATCATATTCTTTAGCCAAATTTTCTCGTAACCGCTTGGCATTCTTCAAAAAATTCGGATTCATATGGAGGGATTCGGCAAATTCCAAACCGTACACACTGCTCCCTCTCCCCGATTTGAGAAGTCGATCATAAATCAATCGGTCACTCTCCTCATCGTAACGGACACTCAAATGAAGATGAACCACTTCACGCAAACGGCTTAGCTCACTGATCATAGAGAGCTGATGCAAATGGGTTGTCATCAAAAATAAGCACCCTTTATGCGAAAGTTCCATAATCGTACTCGCAACAATGGCTACTGCGGATAGGGTTTCGGTACCATGGCTAATCTCATCTCCTAATATAAGAGATCGGGCAGTTGCACGGCTAAAAATAGTATTGAGTTCCAGCATCTCCACACCAAAGGTAGAGAGTGATTTCGCCACATTGTCACGCGATTGTATCCGAGTATAAAGAGCGTCAAAGAGGGAAAACTTCATTGCTTTGGCAGGAACGAAAAAGCCGCTTTGTGCCAAAGTCACAGAAATGCCGATACTTTTCATCAGCGAAGATTTTCCGCTGGAGTTGATTCCATAAAGAAGTACCCCTCGAATGTTTGCACCGTCATGCACTTTGGAATCCAACATAACGGTATCGGGATAAGGGAGATCGATATAATCGCGATCCCCCATCACAATATCATTAGGAACATAGGCAATCCCTTGTGCTTCAACCAGCAAATGACGCAAACCGCTTATTTGTAAAAAATTCTCGTTCGATGATTTAATGATGTTTGGACGAACCAACGCGTGTTTTTGAGCACTAATGGCCGATCCAACCGCAACATCGATTTGAGCGATCCACTCCATTATATTCCTTACAAAAGGAATTTGAGCCTCCAGCCACTGTCTCTCTTGATAATGATTTCGTAGCTCAACCGCCCATCCCTCCTGAACACAATCAAATGAAAGTATTTTGGTCAGGTTATGTTTCTGGCAATAGTGCTGAATTTCAATGACGATGGAAAAAGGGAGAAGAAAACTCTCAATCTCAACCATCTGGTTATTTTTAAGACGCCACCACAAAAGCTCTATGTCACCCACTAATCCTAAACGCTCCGCGAACCAAGAAGCGTGTGGGTTAACGGCATCGATCCAATCGTAGCGGATGTTGAGTTCTCTGGAGTCTTTGATCGGTAAAAAAAGGCGAAAGCGACCTAACCGTTTCCCCATTGGTGTCGACATATTCATAAATAGTTTAGCGATACTGGGGGCTCTTGTATCGATTATCGAAATTTCGAGCTGCTCAAGGGCATTATTTCCAAGTTCCATGAGCTGAGATGTTTCTAAAAGAGTAGGAATAGCGTATTCACGTGCACCAATCTGATTCAAATGATCGGATACCAAGGCCAATGCCTGTGCACATAAGGGTCTATTCTCAAGACTAAGATGTTCTATCGGACTCAAAAGAGAATAAACACCAAAAACCTTTTTGAAGAGACTGTTTTGTTCCGTACTATCAAATCTTCTTTCATCATAACGGTATTCATACATTGAAAAATTATTGGCAATTTCATCAAAAAATACCCGTGAAGAAGCCCCGATAATTAAATTACGGCTTGAAGTTACAAACAGTAAATGAAGGACTCGGTCAATTGCGCTATAGGGGTGGGAGGGATCTACCTCTATTTCACATAGCCAACCTTTCAATCCATAAGGTTCAAACATAGCCAAACCAATCGAATACCCCGTCTTGTTACGATCGATAAAGAGTGCCGCTTGCGATTCTTCCATATTATGTACCACCAATTTTCTCTACTCTGACGATTTATAAAAACAATTATACAAAAAGGAATGGTGTTTAACTTTTATTTTAGTAATAATCAAGTTATAATCGCAATCTTATATTTTAATCTAAGTTTTAGGATATGCTTTATGAAACGCCCTACACCGATCAACGAAGAAGTGTTATTTGACGGACGAAGTTTGATTTCAGAAACCGATACTAAAGGTATCATTACCTACGTTAATCGTAAATTTACCGAAATGACGGGGTATACTGCAGTAGAAGCGGTCGGTCAGCCCCATAGTCTACTGCGTCATCCCGATATGCCAAAAGCGGGATTTGAAGGGATGTGGAAAGTGATCGAAAGTGGGAAAATTTGGGAAGGGTATGTTAAAAACCTTCGCAAAGACGGCAAGTTTTACTGGGTTGTTGTCCATATCGTCCCTAAACTTGATGAACACGGAGAAATTATCGGCTATATCGCTTCACGTAAAATGCCCGACCGTAACCGTCTCAAAGTTATCGAAGAACAATACAAAGAGTTACTGGCACAAGAGCGCTAAATCTTCTCTCTTAGCCACTCTTTTTGGCGATACACGCGCCAGAACCACCACCCTTTAATAAAAGTCTCAATACTCATTGCCACATAGATTCCCACAATTCCTCCGCCGAATGTCAAAATAAGATATGACGGAATAATCCTAAAAAGCCACAATGATACAATCGAAATCTGCATACTCAATTTCGTTGCCCCTGCACCTCGCAGCGCACCGCTTAAAACAAACGTTAACGCGAGGGGGATTTGAGCAATACCGACGAGACGCAAATAGAGTGAGGCTTGATCGATCGTCGCACTGTCATTCGTAAAAAATCGGATCAAAATCTCAGGGATAGTGAACAAAAGTATCCCGACACTCCCCATAAATATCATCGCTATCTTAGCACTCAGAACTCCCGACTCATATGCGTGATCGTATTGACGAGAACCGATGTACTGCCCTGCCAAAACCATAGCAGCTACCGAAAACCCAAATCCTGGCATAAATGCCAGTGCCTCGATACGCAATCCGATTTGATATCCCGCCAAAGCTTCCGTCCCTTGAGAAGCGATCATCATAACAAACAATAAAAAGGATGTCACCCCCACAACTCTCTCCACCGCAGCCGGAGTACCGATAGCAATCATTTTTTTCAGATCACTCAGAAGAAATATCGGATAGATCCCCAATACGCCCCCTTTTCGGATTAAAAGCCATCCATAAATAACAACACTAAATCCATAGGCACACACCGTAGCGTATGCCGCCCCCTCGACTCCCATCGCTTCAAATCCGCCGTGACCGAAAATAAAAAGATAATTCAATCCGGCATTAAGGAAAGCGGAAGCAATTTTAATAAAAAGGGAAGTCCGTGTATCACCGGCGGCAGAAAGTGCACTGTACGCTAACGTGTCGAGAAAAATAAGACTCATCCCCAAGGAGAGAATTCCGAAATATCCGCTCCCAAGGACAATAACCTCTTCACTTGATCCCATCCAACGAAAAAAATCGGCCGAAAAATTCCATCCGATCAAACCGGCAATGAGTGATCCTCCCACTGCAACCCACAGTCCGACAAAGAGCACTGCCGAAGCGCGATGAACTCTTCCGCTCCCGATATAACGGGAAATCAAAGCACTCGAACCGACAGCATAAAAAGTCATTACGGCCTGAATCACCATCATAAACTGCATCGACAATCCTACCGCTGCCAATGCCGCAACGCCTAAAACACCCACCATGAGCATATCGATAAGAATTTGGACAATATCGAGAAAATGTTTTAAGGCAGCGGGAATAGCCAACCGAAGAACGCGCTGCTTCATAAGTAAGGTATTCAGTTTTGAAGCTTTTGGGCAATCTCTTGCATAAGGGTGAAAAGTTCCTCTTTTGTCTCAAATCGCAATTCTATACGATTAAGGGGAACTTCCCCCACGGGATCAAAATCGCAAATCAAAACATATGCTTCGAGTGTAATCTGTTCCGCTTTGAGCTCCGCCCATTCTAAGGATACTGAAGCACTTTCACCTCCTGCACTGATGAGTGCAGCAGGATAGAGACGAGTGATTTTACTCAAATCAATCTCCTGTCCCTCAGCGACTATTATCATCTCGTTTTTCACTCAATCTCCTTAAGTTTGTACGTTCGCCGTACCCATTCATAATAAAAAGCCGCAATCAAAAATACTCCCCCCAATATGAGGGTAATCATCCCTAATGTCATTCCTGACGCCGCCAAATAACCGATCAATAGAGAAACAAAAGCCCCTACGCCCAAAAAAACCATATCGTTATAAGCAATAACCCGACCGTAAAAATCACTCTGGGTGTGATGCTGCAATAACGTATAGGTATATGACCATAATGTTGTTGTCACAAACCCTACCGCTACCGAAGCAATCAATGATCCGTAAAAATCATCAATCAGCAGTGCCCACAAAGCTATAGCACCCGCTTCGGCAAAAAATAGCCACCCTAGCCTCGCATTATTAATCCAATTACCCAACACCATCGGACCGATGACAAGACCGAATGCACGTGCGGCATTGAGCAATCCTATCCCTAAAGAGACCGCAATAATTTGCGAATAGTACTGTTTTGCCGCCAATGCAACCAAAGCATCAAAAGCCGTAAAACCAAGAATCGCATGAAGTATCATCAAATGATACACAATCGGATTGGCACGAATGTAGGTGAAGGCTTCTCTCATCATCGCACTCAGTTTTGTGCCGTTTTGAGAGAGTTCTACCTCAATTTTAATGGTAGATACTAGTACGAGGACGATAACGAATAACCCCGCATCAAGGATAAAGGCCATATTCACCCCTACCCAGTAAACAACCAATCCGCTCAACGCCATCCCTAACGTGTACGAAATGGACCAGATAATCGAATGGATCTCATTGGCTGTTTGAAGAGATTTCCCTTCCAAAATTCTTGGAAGAAGTGACATCTCCACTGTAAAATGAAAGCTTGAAGCCCCCATTCGGATAAATACAAGTAGATAGAGCAACCACAACATCCCAACATTATCAATACTGATTAAAGAGAGCGTACAGAGTATTTCGATGAGGGTCAAAAGTATCATCAACTTTTTCGGATGGATACGGTCAAGTATCACACCGCTCAGAGGAGCTTGAAATACCCCAGGTAAAAAATGGAGAGCAGCAACCAATGCAATCGTTGTTGCCTCGGCTCCCATTTGTATCAACAGGGTATAAATCGCAACATTGCTAAACCATGCGCCGAAATACGCAAGCAGTTGAATTAATGAGAGGCGGCGAAGCAACGGTTCGCTGCGTAAAAGAGTCAAATAGCGTTTCATAAGCGCAAGGTTATCATGGGAATATTAAAGTTTTTATTTTCATTGACGATTTAGGGGTAGAAATTGCCTCATATATTTTTATCAGGAGAATGACAATGGAAATCTTCCAGACAACCGCAAAGATGCAGCAAAGCCAGAGTGTTGCACCTAAACAGAATGTTGCAGATGTTCAAAGTGTCCAGCAAATGCAAAAAGCACAAATCCATCAGGATAAAGTTGCTCAAAACGCTACAGAGCAAAAAACGACAAAAATTGATTCTCAAGAGCAAATGGATAAATTGATTGACCAGCTCAATCAATCGTTAAATCCATTTAACACTACGTTGAAATTTGGGTTTGACAACTCTTCGGAAGATTTTTATGTCTCCGTTATCGAAACCAAAAGCAACCGCATGCTCAGACGCTTTCCGATTGAGCAAGCCGAAGCCCTTTTACCAAAAATGCAAGAGGTCAACGGACTTTTATTTGATCAAAAAGGGTAAATACCCTCTAATAATTATTAACTTTTATTCGAAACACTCAAAGGATTTTCAATGAATACCAATCTTGCGTACAATACATATACCCAAAATAATATCGGAGTAGAATCTCCGGAAAAATTAATTCAAATGATGTATGAGGGAATTTTACGTTTTAACATGCAGGCAAAACGTTCCATAAATGATGGTGATATTGAGCGACGTACCTATTGGATTAACCGTTCAAATGCTGTTATCAGTGAACTTATCAATATTTTAGATTACAATCAGGGAGATATTTCCCATTATCTATCAGGCCTTTATTCCTATCAGCTTCGTCTCCTTGTAGAAGCCAATATGTACAACGATGCAACCAAACTAGATGAAGTAAATCAAGTGTTCAAAGGTCTTTTAGAAGCATGGAAAGAGAGTACTGATGTGGCTAACCAAGCTTAAGACTGCTCTCATTCTTGAGGATTTCGAGCGTCTCTCCGCATTATTGGATGAGATGCCTCAGTTTGAAACACTACAAGAGATGGAAGAGGCATCGTATCTTCTTGCCCACAGTAAGCTCTCATTAGAAAAAAACAAAGCGCAGACTGCACACATCTTGCAACAGCTCAAAAACAGCCTTAATTTTCTCAAATCTACTCAGACAGAACCCCCCTCTTCCCTAAATCTCAAATTTTAACCCTTTTCTCACCCTTTTTTTGATAAAATCGCGACATTCACTCCATACACGATTATGGAGCAAGGGTTCAACGATAAGGATGCAATTATGAAAAAAGAGGTTAAAAAAGTTGTTCTTGCCTATTCCGGCGGATTGGATACAAGTGTCATTTTAAAATGGCTCCAAGATGAATACAAGTGTGAAGTTGTCACATTTACTGCCGATATCGGTCAAGGCGAAGAGGTAGAACCGGCGCGTGCAAAAGCGATCAGTCTTGGAATCAAACCGGAAAATATTTATATCGAAGACCTACGCGAAGAGTTTGTACGCGATTATGTATTCCCAATGTTTCGCGCCAATGCGATTTACGAGGGGGAATACCTTCTTGGAACATCGATTGCACGCCCTTTGATTGCAAAACGCCAAGCGGAAATTGCCCGTATTACCGGTGCCGATGCGGTCAGTCACGGTGCTACCGGAAAAGGGAATGACCAAGTCCGTTTTGAAATGGGTTGCCTCGGACAAAACAGTGCACTTACTATTATCGCCCCTTGGCGTGAATGGGATTTGAACTCTCGTGAAAAGCTCCTTGCTTATGCAGCAGAACACGGCATTAAAATTGAAATGAGCGGCAAAAAATCCCCTTACTCGATGGATGCAAATTTACTACATATCTCTTATGAGGGGGGAATCCTCGAAGATCCTGCGTCAGAGCCGGAAGAGAGCATGTGGCGTTGGACCGTATCTCCTCAAAATGCACCCGATGAGGCAGAATACATTGAAATCGGTTATGAAAAAGGGGATCCTGTCAGCCTAAACGGTAAAGCGCTCTCACCAGCAGTTATGCTTGAGCAACTCAATATCATCGCAGGACGTCACGGTATTGGACGTGCTGACATCGTTGAGAACCGCTTTGTCGGTATGAAAAGCCGTGGATGTTATGAAACTCCGGGTGGAACCATTATGATCAAAGCCCACCGTGCGATCGAGTCATTGACACTTGACCGCGAAGAAGCACATTTGAAAGATGAATTGATGCCTCGCTATGCAAAACTCATTTACAACGGATTTTGGTTTGCGCCTGAGCGCGAGATGCTACAAGCCGCTATCGATAAAACACAACAAAACGTACGCGGTACCGTTAGACTCAAACTCTATAAAGGGAACGTAATGGTTGTTGGACGCAGCTCAGACCTTTCACTTTTTAACCCTGAGTACTGTACATTTGAAGAGGACTCTGTTTACGATCAAAAAGATGCAGGCGGGTTTATCAAACTCAACGCTCTACGCTTTATCATTGCCGGTAAAGCACGTAAAAACAAATAAAGGAATTCGAGTATGAGCATCATTAAAATAGACATGAATTCAGATGAATTCCAAGCGGAACTCGAAAAAACGGTTAAATTTACCGATAAAGTAATCAACCAGTTCGGTTGGTCGTATAACCCTCAAGAAGAGATCAATGAGGGGGTACAGCTTGGACTTGCCCGTAATAAAATGATGTACGGAAAACGTTTTTGCCCTTGCTATATGGTAGAAGAAGTTGATGGAAAATATCAAAGCACTGATAATCGCCTCTGTCCTTGTACTACAGCTATTGAGAAAGAGCTACCGGAAGAAGGTGTGTGTCACTGCCAAATTTTCTGTACACCTGCATTTGCTGCAGCTAAACGCCTCGAGATGGGAATCGAAGAGGTAACCCACCAACACTCTCGCGGCTTAACCAAAGAAGAGTGTGAAATGCTATTGAGCAAAAGCGATCTCGACAGTGATGAACTAACCTCCCTTTTTGAAGCACGCGAGCTCGGCATGGTCACATTTAAAGTAGTCGATGTTCGTGAATGGATGGAGTGGAAAATGGGACGCATTGCGGGAGCAGACGTGCTCGTTCCAACCAGCAGTTTTTTCCAAACACTTACCGAGTCAAAATTAGAAAAGGACGAAAATATTATCGTTTATTGTCACGTCGGAAGCCGAAGTGCCCATTGTCAGCGTATATTGCACGATATGGGTTATACCAAAGTTTCCAACCTTGCTCACGGTATCGTCTCATACGGCGGCCAAATTGTTCGCGGTTAATCAAGGATTAGTATGAAAGTATTATTGACAAAAGATGTCAAAGGGGTCGGCAAAGCCGGCGAAATTAAAGAGGTAGCCGACGGCTACGGTAAAAACTTTTTAATCGGCAAAGGGTTAGCACTCGCTGCTACAAACGAAGTACTCAAAAAATATGAATCGGAACAAAAGAAAAAAGCAGCCCATGAAGCAGCCGAAATTGAGCGTCTCAACGCCATCAAAGCACAGCTTGCCGATATCAAAGTAACGATTATTAAAAAACTCGGAAACACAGGGCATCTCTTTGGAGCTGTCACAAAAGAAGAGATTTCTGATGCACTCAAGGCTCAGCACAATATCGAAATTGACAAAAAAGAGCTTGATGCCAAACACGGAATCAAAACAACGGGTCTACATGACTTAGATCTCAAACTCGGACATGGGATCCACGCAACGCTCCATTTAGAAGTCAAAGGAGAATAGCACATGTTTGATGCCACCACCATACTCGCTTACAAAGGTAAAAACAAAGCCGTTATCGGCGGAGATGGTCAAGTGACATTCGGACAAAATATTCTCAAAAGCAATGCAACTAAAATTCGAACCCTCCATAACGGAGAAGTTTTAGCCGGATTTGCCGGCTCCACTGCCGACGCGTTTAACCTTTTTGATATGTTTGAAGAGCATTTAGCACATCGCAAAGGGGAACTCATCAAAGCGGTTATCGATTTTTCCAAAGCGTGGCGAAAAGATAAAGTTCTTCGCCGATTGGAAGCTATGATGATTGTCCTCAACAAAGAGCATATCTTTATCCTTACCGGAAACGGGGATGTTGTTGAACCCGAAGATGGTGAAATCGCCGCCATCGGAAGTGGTGGAAGTTATGCCATTGCCGCTGCACGCGCACTTAAAAAGCACGCATCTCTGGATGAAGAGACCCTTATAAAAGAGAGTCTTAGTGTTGCTGCAGATTTATGCATCTACACGAATCACAATATCAAAACGTTGAGCCTTGGATAAAATCATGAACATGATGCCTCAAGAGATTGTCGATTATCTGGATCAACATATTATCGGGCAGAGTAATGCTAAAAAAACTATCGCACTTGCCCTTCGAACCCGTTATCGCCGTCTTCGCCTCGATCCTCTTTTGCAAGATGAAATCATGCCGAAAAATATCCTTATGATCGGTTCTACCGGCGTGGGCAAAACAGAAATTGCCCGTCGTCTTGCCAAAATGATGCAACTGCCTTTTATTAAAGTCGAAGCGAGCAAATACACCGAAGTAGGATTTGTCGGAAGAGATGTCGAATCAATGGTACGCGATTTGGTTATGACGTCACTATCTATGGTAAAAGCAGAACACCACGAGAATAATAAAGATGCTATCGAACACTATGTCATCGATTCCCTTACCAAAAAACTTCTCAGCAATAGCTCACATTTCTCATCAGACGAAGAAAATATACGAGAAAATATTCGTAATGGCACCTTGGATGAGTCTATCGTTGAGATAGAGCTCCAAGCACGTGGAGTTGAATTTAATGACACGAGTATGCCCCCTGAAATTGCACGTGTTCAAGAGTCTTTTTCTAAAATGTTCTCTATCATGGGAAAAGAAGAGGGGAAAAAAGAGGTTACAGTAGCCGAAGCGAAAGAGATCCTTCGCCAAGAAGGTGCTGATAAGCTCTTTAACTATGATCAAATAAAACGTGAAGCCCTTAAACGTGCAGAAGACGGGGGAATTATTTTCCTTGATGAAATTGACAAAATTGCCGTAAGTTCTCGAAGCGAAGGGCGAAATGACCCAAGTAAAGAGGGGGTACAACGCGATTTACTCCCTATTGTTGAGGGGAGTATCGTATCAACCAAGCTCGGCTCCATTAAAACCGATCATATCCTTTTTATTGCCGCCGGAGCCTTTCATCTCACCAAACCCAGTGATCTCATCCCTGAACTTCAGGGACGTTTTCCTCTGCGTGTCGAACTTGAACCGCTGAATGAAGATGCACTTCATTTAATCTTAACCAAACCGAAAAACTCACTCTTGGAGCAATACAAAGCGCTGTTAGCAACGGAAGAGATGAGATTGGATTTTGATGAATCGGCACTGCGAGCGATGGCACGCTATGCTCAAAGAGCGAATGAAAAAACTGAAGATATCGGTGCGAGACGGCTTCATACTGTCGTTGAAAAAGTATTAGAAGATATTAGTTTTAATGCTCATATGTACAAAAACAGTACCGTCACAGTTACCGAAACAATGGTTAATACCATTCTCTTACCGCTTGTTGAGGATGAAGACCTCGCACGTTATATCCTTTAAAGGCACATAAAAATGAATAAAGCAGGTTTCGTCGCTCTCGTAGGACGCCCAAATGCAGGGAAAAGTACCCTTATGAACTGGATCTTGGGTGAAAAAATCGCCCTGGTAAGCCAAAAAGCAAATGCCACTCGCAAACGCTCAAATGCCATCGTCATGCACAATGACGATCAAATTATTTTCGTCGATACTCCCGGACTTCATCAGGCTGAAAAGCTCCTCAATCAGTATATGCTCGAAGAGGCACTCAAAGCGATCGGTGATTGCGATCTTGTCGTCTACCTTGCTCCGGCGTCCGATAAAACCGTCCATTATGAAAAATTTCTAGAAATTAACTCCGATAAGCGCAAACATATCATTGTGTTGAGTAAAATCGATCAAATTTCGCAAGCCGAACTCCTCAAAAAAATCGGCGAATATAACCGTTTCAGTGATCATTTTCTTGCATTAATCCCGATGTCCGTAAATAAAAACGTCGGTAAAAAAGATTTGCTCGATACTATTGTAAAACATCTCGATGAATCTCCGTATCTCTACGATCCCGAAAATATTACAACCGAAATGGTACGAGATATCTACAAGGAGTTTATACGTGAGGCTATTTTCGATAACATCAGTGATGAAATCCCGTATGAATCCGATGTTATTATCGATAAGATAGATGAAGATGCCCCCGTAGAACATATCCGTGCCACAATAATCGTCGAAAAAGATTCTCAAAAAGGGATCATAATCGGAAAAGGGGGAGCCGCTATCAAGCGTATCGGTCAAAATGCCCGTGAGAAAATTGAGCGGTTAGCGTCTAAACCTGTTTATCTTGAACTCTTTGTCTCCGTTAAAAAAGGGTGGACAACCGATAAAAAATTTCTAAGCGATTTGGGATACGAATGGTAAAAGCTCTCTTTGTTTCACTCTTAGCGGCTACGACTCTTTTATCATCAGAGGTACTAACGTTATACAAAAGCGGCGGGAAAAAATTACTCGATAGCCAGATGAATACACCCTCTTATTGGTCAGGAACTCTTTTCAACAAAGATCTCCGCTTCGGCTATTTCGAACGGGCATTCTCTTTGTTGGCCTGTAGTAAAGAAAAAGGTTCGCTAGAGCTTTATACTCCGGATGCTCAAAAACGGTTTTCTCTTAAAAAGCGCTACAGTGCCTTCACAGGAAAAAATGCAGGTGATAAAAGGGTTGAAGGGGACCTCAAAACTCCTATAGGTATTTACACCTTAACCGAAAAAAAAAGACGTGTAGATCCATTCTACGGTCCAATGGCTTTTGTCACCTCTTACCCAAATTTATATGACCGTATCCGAGGAAAAAACGGAGATGGTATATGGGTTCACGGCGTCCCACTTAGCGGTTCACGTGACCCCTTTACAAAAGGATGTATTGCTATCAATAACAACGATTTAATCCAGCTGGATCAAACCATTAATCCATCGAATACCCTCTTGATTATTGATTCTTCTTTGAAACAATGGGTTAAACCTGCCGCTTATTCAGCGATTTTAGCAGGTTTATATCAATGGAAATATGCTTGGACTTATAATGATCTCGATAGTTATATCTCAAACTATGATGCTTCATTCAAACGATATGATGGGATGAGTTTTTCTCAATTCAAGGCTTATAAGGAGCGTATTTTCAGTAAAAACGAAACAAAAAATATTACCTTAAACAGTCTCAATATAATCCCATATCCAGGGGAGAAACAAAACCTTTTTTGGGTCACTTTTAATCAACTCTATGTTAGTGAGTCCCACCGATTTGAAGGAGAAAAATCGCTTTTGATCCGATTGAACGCCAATCAATCGATCTCGATTCTAACGGAAGAATAACCAATGTATTTTTCCTTGCTTTTCTCATTTCTTTTCATTACATCTCTCCATGCGCTCCCTTTTAATATTATTAAAAAAGAGACGGACGTGCTCAACACCCCAACACTACTGGTTATCGGCGGAATTCATGGAAATGAACCGGGAAGCTACTTTTCTGCAGCACTATTATCGCGATATTATCAAATCTCACAAGGAAATCTCTGGATTGTGCCGGATTTGAATCGCCCTAGCATTCAACAAGACAGCCGTGGTGTTAATGGCGATATGAACCGAAAATTCTCTATTATCGATCCACTTGATGCAGATAAAGAGACTGTCCAAGAGATTCAAAAAATTATCACCGAAAAACAAGTTACATTAATACTGAATCTTCATGACGGTCACGGATTTTATCGTAAAGAGCACCTCAACACTATTTTCAATCCAAATGCTTGGGGACAAACATGCGTAATAGATCAAGGGGCTCTAGATGCCGAGCATCCCTTCGGAAATTTAAATGAAATCGCTTCAAAAGTGAGTGGAGAACTTAATAACGATTTAATAGAAGGGCACCATTTTTTCGATGTACGTAACACAAACACCCGTTTTGATGATGAAGCGATGAAACACTCTTTAACTTATTTTGCCGTTTCCCACAACAAACCTGCATTCGCTATAGAAACCAGCAAGAACCTCCCAACATTGCATCATAAAGTTTTCTATCATCTCCATGCAATTGAATGTTATATGAAACTCATGGGGATAAAATTTGAACGTACTTTTGAACTAACCCCTGATGTTATACAACAGTTGCTAAAGAACTACGACAATTTAACTATTAACAACGATATTTATTTGGATCTCCAAAATTTAAAAAACAGTTTAAGTTTCATTCCGCTACAATCAGAACGTAACGAGTTTAAGTTTGCCCATCCTTTGGGGAGTGTACGAAAAAAGGAGAAGCAATATGATCTTTTTATCGGTAACCAAAAGATAAGTTCTCTTGTCCCTAGTTATCATCAAAAAGAGTTTTGTTCTGCACCGATCACTGTTTTAAGAGACGGGAAAATACAAAATATGTCATTTGCTACAGATTTTTTTGTAACTGCCGATTTTAAGATTATAAACAATGATCTTAATACAAGGGTTAACATCATCGGATTTACCAAAAAAGGGGTAAAGGATGAGGCTAACTTAAATGTTAGATTGAGTGATTTAGATCCAAAATACTCTATTGATACGGCGCATAAGAGCTATCGAATAGAGTTTTACCAAGAAAACCGCTTCTGCGGTATGGTTCTAGTACATTTTAAATAGGATAGAGGATGAGTAAAAGCAAACAGCAAACCTATTCAACCATCGTATCGGCGAACCCTTATAAAGGTGATTACTATGGTAGTACGTTTAATACCATATCCAGAACATCTTCTCCTTCTTTTTCAAAAGAACAATATGCAGTCTCTTTTTTAAATACCAAAGGGTTTATCTCGACACTGATCGGAATAAGTAAAAACATTCCGGAAGATGATATATACGATGCGCTAGAAAATAAAGTTTACGAAGAGCTTGCATTGGATATGGCGATTGAGTACCATATCAACTACATTGAGGCAATTCACAGAAGTACAGAAAGCGAACGTTTTTTTCATATCTTCGTTGTTGATCCACTAACTCTTGAGCAGGAATTTCTTAACGTCGTCGACACTTTAAAATACATCGATCAGATTGTCCCTGTACCTCTTTTGCTTAAATCACTTTATGTTAAAGAGCTCATTGATGCGACAGGTGTACATTGTTTTATCTATTTTCAAGAAAATGATGCGTTTTTCTGTATTTATAGTGAGCAAGAGTTCATTTATGCTAAATCGCTGAAATTTTCACTCAAACAAATGCATGAGCGTTTTTGTGAACTTTTAGGTGAACAAATTGATCTTCTTGCATTTGAAACAATGTTGGCAGAAGAGGGACTTAACACCTCGTATCCTGATTACCAAAAAAATCTTATTAAACTTTTCGGTGAAATTTTTCTCCATATCAGTGATGTCATAACCTATGCAAAAAGAGCTTATGATATTAAAAAATTTGATGAAATTTATATCGGTACGGGAGTAGGTAAAGTTCTTGGGCTGGATGAATACGCGCAAACCTATTTAGGGATCAAAACAGCCCCTTTTGATTTCAATTTCGGCTTTAATACCAATGGAGAAACGGTAGATCAAATCCATCAGCTAATGCACCTTTATGGTCGCTTAGAAGCAGATGAACGGTATGAATGCAACTTTACCATTTTCCACCGTCCGCCACCTTTTGCAAAACGTGATAGCGGAAAACTCATTTTAGTTGCTGCTGCATCTTTAGCGGCAGCCCTACTCTATCCCGGTGTTTATTGGGGACTCTCTTATGTAGAGGAGTTTCACCATGCCGTCCTTACCAAAGAGTATGAGCAAGTTCACATCGAAAAGATGACACGTGAAGCAACTGTCAATCTAAAATTAGCGAATAAAAAAGCTGCCCAAACACTTTTAGATGAGCAGATGAGCGCGTATAAGCAGAAAAAGGACACGTTAGTACAAGTACATGATAAGAAAGTAAACTATCCGATGAAAGCCAAAATCTTGGCTGATTTTACCCGGAGTTTCAATCAATACCGTGTACAGCTCAAAACGGTTGCTTATGGTGAAGATATGAACGATACCAGAAAAACATTCACCTTTGGATTGACATCATCGAGTACGCAAGACATTACAGCACTACTCAAGCATTTGACAGATGTTAAACAAAATCAATATGATTTTAATCTTGAACTCATCTCCTATGATGAAAAGCAAAAATCCTACCTTAGTGAACTCAAGGCGGTAATCAAATGAAATTGCAAATTGAAGACTACCTTTATTCGTTAGACCAATCACTTTCACGTAAAAATGATCGTGACAAAATGATGCTATTCATTATGATTTTCGCCTCTTTATTCACTTTTTCGTATTTATTGTTCTGGGAGAGTTCTGAAGCAAGCTTCAAAGTCTCTCATGAAAAAGCGGTGAAAGTTGAAAATGATTTAAATATAGACAAGCAGTACTTATCAGCTAACCCGCCTGAGCGAATTACTCAAATCGAGCGTGAAACCGTTGAAATTGAACGCCAACGTACGTTGTATGTCCAGTACAATACCTATATTAAAGAGCAACTGGAACAAATTTCTTCTTTGTACTATGATGAAACAGTGTGGGGAGGGTACCTTGATTCTGTATCACGATACGCACGTGCCCACAAGGTGAAGCTTGCTACATTCGGAAACACTTTGCAAACAGACAATAGTTCATTCGGGCATGTTTTGGACATTACAATCACATCTGAGGGACCGTATAAAAATACGTTGAAATTCATTAATGCACTTGAACAAAGTCATTTGGTTGTTGATTTACATAAATTCAACATTAGTGCCGATGAAAAGCTCAAAGGTGATCTCAATATCTCAGTATGGGGGATCGTAAGACAATGAAAAAATATCTACTTATAGGATTTATGAGTATGATGGTACTCCATGCAGCTGTCCCGAGTGTAAGCTCTCCAGCCGTAACCGTAATGACACAGCCCAATGCGGATAAAGAGTTAGCTTGGGTAGATGAGCAAATATTTGCTATTCTTCCTGCGCGTGTCGGAGTCCCTGATGGGTTTATCAATTCATTACGTGATCCGATGAAGATGAAACAGCCTACCCCTACAGCAAAATCGGGCTCGAATCTTCTTGCTCCACCTAAATTGGGAAGCGTGGGAGTTTTGACTCAACCAAAAGTGGTAGAAGAACCGCTACGACTTCTTGCCATTATGAACAAATCGGTATTGATCAGCGGTAAATGGTATAAGATTGGACAAAATATCCGCAATTTCACTTTAGCTGAGATCAAGTCCAATTCCGTTTTATTGACCGGAAAAAAAGATCAGAAACTTATTTTGTTTTTAACCAAACAAAATAATAATATTAAAATCATCACGAAATAGGAAAGTATCATGACCTCTGTAATTAAACACCATGCGCGAGCGTTTATGTTATCCGTTGCCACGGCTGCCCTTCTCACACCTACACTACAGGCAGATTGTACGTATGAGCTTTTCAATATCTCCTCAGTCAAAGGGACAAGCGTAGGAGAATTCGTTGACCAGATCAGTGATGAGTGCGGCATGAGTGTCGTTGTAGCAGATGAACAAGCCGAAGATGTTCTTAAAAGACCGATGAACAAAACTTTTTTGAAGAATCTTACGATCAATGAAGTATTGGACTTAATCATCAAAGAGAACAATCTTCAATATACGTTGCAAAACAATCTACTAAAGATCTCCTATCTAACAACCAAAACCTATAATATTGATTATATTACGACCGAGCGAAAAGGGACCGGAAGTACCAATATCCGCTTAAGCTCTAATTCGGGAACAGCTGCAGGAGCATCTGCAGGTGGCGGTGGAACCAATAACGCATCCTCTGAATCAGGGACCAATATCTCGACTATCGATGAAGTGAAATTCTGGGATACGTTAGAGCAAGAGGTTAAAAGTATTTTGAGCCGTCCTGAAGATGATTACCGACAAAACAATCCGCTCAAACAAATATCGGATGAAAAAACAGCTGCCGGTAAAACATCAGAAAAAGATACGCATCACAACATATTTATTAATAAAAGTGCCGGCTTAGTAACGGTTACCGGAACCGGCAAACAAATCCAACGCCTTGACAGCTATATTAATGATTTACAGAAAAAAATGCAGACACAGGTGTTGATAGATGTGAAAATGTACAGTGTCGTCTTTTCTGACGGCTCTTCGACCGGTATTGACTGGTCCCAGCTTTACGCCTTGCAAAATATCGATTTGGGCTTCAACTATTATAATACAAGAAATGTAGATTCATTTACGGCATCGACTGAAGGGGCCAGTAATATTATGTTTCCGATCACAACATTGACTCCTGGTACAGGCGGCCGTCTGAATACAAGTTTGTTTCAAGCTGGTATCAAGGGGAGTTTGAACGAAGTTGTAAAATTTTTGAAAACCCAAGGGGATGTGTATTCTATCTCAAATCCGAAAATTTTAACGCTTAATAATCAACCAGCACTTATTACCGCAGGAACAGAATTATTCTATAAAACAAGAAATACCTCTACATTAGCCGGAGGGACAACAGGAGAACAGGCAACAACGGAAGTGGTCAGCTCCGTATTTTCAGGTGTATTGCTTGACATTACTCCTGAAATAGCTGGAGATGGAAGTATTACCCTACGGATAAATCCTTCTATTTCTGAAACTGCCAGTGAAATTTCAACCAATAACTCGACACGTGATATGCCGCCTGACTTGAGTCGTCGTCAGATTTCATCGGTTATCACTGTCAAAGACGGTAACCGAGTTATTTTAGGTGGTTTGATTAACACCAAAAACGTGCAAGATAATAATAAAGTTCCACTACTTGGCGACATCCCTTTGCTCGGATATATGTTTAAACGTGAGGGGATGAGTAAACGAACGGAAGAGATTGTTATTATTATCGAGCCTCATATCATCAAAAAAGAAAAAGATACGGTTAGCTTAGGTGATTTAGGCTATACACGTCTTGGAAAACAAATAGAAGAAGAAGCAAAGCAAGAAAGTAAATAACGAATGGAGAATTCCCTTTTCTCAAAACCGCGTGATCTGTTTTTGGATATAGTCAATCCGCGTGACTACGTCCAAATCGACAGTGTCTCACATATGTATCAATCCCTCAAAAATTCGGTACAAAAACCTCTTAAAATGATCCTTTTATACGGTAAACCTGGGACGGGAAAAAGTATGCTTTTGCATAAACTCCACCACGACTTATCTAAACATCAAAAAGTATTGATGTTTGATATCCCGATTGTGGATGAGGATGATTTTCTCCGTGTATTGGCACAAAGAATATTTGGGCACTCTCCTCGTGAAGTGATGACATTAACGAGATTTTTAGAAATTGCCGAAGCCGTATCCTATCAAGATGTCCCCATTGTACTTTTGGATGAAGCACAACTCTACAGCTCATCGCTTATGGAAAAAATTCGTCTTATCTCCGATGCACGTGCAATTAAATTTGTCATCACACTGCATAAAACCGATAAAGAAGATGTTATTGCAAAAGAGCACTTTCAAACGCGAATTTGGGAAAGTATCGAACTCCAAAATGCTTCCGCTGAAGAGCTCAAAATATATGTACAAAAAAAATTGCTAAAAGCCAACTGCTTTGACGTTGCCAATATGTTTAATGATAAGAACATGAGATTAATCACATCATTAACCAAAGGGAACTATCGTGATACCAATAAATTATTATTTTCACTTTTTAGCCTCTATTACTGGTATGAGCAAAATCATCCTACCCTCATTAAATACAATGCCCTAAAATCAAAATGGATTGAAATGGCGGCGATTCATACAGGACTTATCCGTGCTTGATATTCGAAATTTAGAACGACGCTGGTTCAAATACAAAATCAAATCATATGCTCCATATATCGGTGCAATATTTCTACTTCTCATATCTCTTATGGCAGTACTTTATCTATCACACGACTCTGATGCACCAGTGTCAGCAGTAAAAAAAGCGCAACTTGACTCGACAGTTAAAACAACCTCTTTGACTGCAACACCCAAAAACGATGAGAATCCTGATATTCTTGAACCTTCGATGGATTTTGTTCAATCCTTTCAAACTTCAATACCTCAAACACCAATGGCACCTGCTGCTCCTGCCCCGCAGAGTCCAAAACCTCTTCAGCAAAGTATTCCGGTTCCGAAAGTTTTAAACGTCCCTGAATCAGCTTCCATCAAAGCTCCCCCTCCGGCTATTTCCCCTTTATCAGGTGATAAATCGCTTTCAGTTAACCGCAATGAATCCAAAATTGATATTGAAAGCGTTGAGCGCCGCTTCAAAGATACATCTAATGCTAGTCTCGGCCTATTTATCGCCCGTTATCATTATGATCACGGTAACTACAGTGAAGCCTATAATTTTTCATTAAAAACCAATAATTTGAACAATAAAATAGAGGAAAGCTGGATTATTTTTGCCAAATCACTCGTCAAACTCGGGAAAGTTGATCAAGCTAAAAAAACATTGCAACTGTATATCTCAGAATCCAATTCTGAATCGGCACGATCCTTGCTCGATTCTATTGAACGGGGTACATTTAAATGAAATTTTTAGTTTTCTTCATTTTATTCATAGCCTCTTCCTTTGCAGATTCCAAACAACGGCTCTTTACTCTCTATCAACAAGGGAACTATCTCCAAGCATGCAATCTCGGACTTCAAGGATTTTCATTCCATCAAGGGGATGAGGCCTATATCTCTTTGTATGCATTTTCGTGCCTCAAAGCAGATTTAATCGATCGTTTGGCTGCACCGATTATGACGCTGAATCAAACGAAAGAGTCCCGTGCCAATGGTGCCTATTTTTCCGTTATCGTGATGCAGAAAAAACTTCTGATGCAAGCTTTATACGATAATAAACCGATTAAAAATCTTAAATTTCCAAGCAGTACCTACTTGCTCTCTAAAGTATTTGATTTGTATCTCAAAAATCCTCAGACTGACCAATTTATCAAAGAGTATAAAGACCCTTCCGATACACGTTTAAGCTATAAACTCTATGCAACTGAGACAAACGGACGAAAAAGCATAGCTATCGATGAATACTATGATAAAATATTGACATTTCACCATGTATATTAGAAAAGGATAGAGTGTATGGATCGCATCACGCATGACTTATTAGAAAAGCGCCATATCTCGCAACAACAAATTGATCGTCTTACCTCAAGAGGGGTTCAAGACGACACTGTTTTGGAAACCCTCACCAAAGTAGGGGCTGTTTCGATCAATTTTATCAAACGCTTTATCGTTGAACAGATCCGTCTTGGACGCTATGAACTCTCCATCATTAAAAATTACCATTTTTTAGATGAAACTTCTATTTTAACCCATTTAGCTGAAGTTATTGAAGTCCCTTTTATGGATCTTGACTCGATCGATATGGATTATCGGCTCATTGAAAAAATACCGACAGCCCAACTTAAACGGTACAATGCACTCCCTATCTCACAAGATGATATGTACGTCGTCGTTGCATTTGCTGATCCCCTTAATCTTGAAGCACAAGAGTCCATACAACGCCTTTTTCCCCGAAAATCACTTAAAATTGCCGTTGCTACCGAAAAACAGATTCAAGCTTATTTGTTCAAAATGGAACTCAAAGACAGCGTCAAAGAACTTGTTGCCAATATCCGCAATGAACTCCGTAATATCGGGACCATCGAAGAGCAGCAAGAGGCCTCTTCTATACTGCAGCTTATCGATGTCATTCTCAAAGCATGTATTAAAGGGCGTGCAAGTGATATCCATATCGAGCCAACAGAGAGAAACTGCGTAGTTCGCGGACGGGTAGATGGCAAATTGGCCGAAATATTTATTTTTGACCGAGATATTTACCCTCCGCTCGCTTCACGGATTAAACTCTTGGCTAATCTTGATATTGCCGAACGCCGTAAACCGCAAGATGGACGTTTCTCCGCTATCGTTATGGACGCTGAGTTTGATTTTCGTCTCTCAACACTCCCTATCATCTATGGTGAATCCATTGTAATGCGTATTTTGGATAAAACCAAGGCACTTGTCAAACTCGAAGATTCCGGTATGGATTCAGAGAGCTATCAGAAACTGATCAAAGGGCTTCAATCGCCGTTTGGTATTATCTTGGTGACCGGTCCAACCGGAAGCGGTAAAACAACCACCCTTTACGGTGCTCTGAATGAACTGCGAAATGTTGAAGATAAAGTCATTACCGTCGAAGACCCCGTAGAGTACCGAATGAATCTGATTCAGCAGGTGCAGGTCAATCCAAAAGTGGGCCTCTCTTTTGCCGATGCACTCCGTTCCATCCTCCGCCAAGACCCCGATAAAATTATGATCGGGGAGATCCGAGATCATGAAACACTCGAAATCGCGATTAAAGCGGCTCTCACCGGTCACCTTGTTATCTCTACACTTCACACCAACGATGCAATCAGTGCTATTCCCCGAATGTCTGATATGGGGATTGAACCCTATCTCATCAGCGGTGCCCTCGTTGCCATACAAGCACAGCGCCTTGTTCGAAGAATTTGCAACCATTGTAAAAAAGAGATCGATATTCCTCAAACATTGCTTCAAGAATACAGTGCTATGATACCTCCTCATACTGTTTTTTATGAAGGGGCTGGATGCAAAGAGTGCAACGGATCAGGATATATGGGACGAGAAATGATTTGTGAAGTTCTCCCTATTACGGAAGAACTCTCCAGTATGATTGCCCGAGGTGCTTCAAAAGACGATCTCCTTAAAGAAGCAAAACGGGAAGGATTTATAGGAATGTTTGAGAACGGGATGGCTAAAGCGGTTCATGGTATCACAACATTTGATGAAATACTAAGGGTGGCAAAAGGATGAAATACTTTATAGCAACAATCCTCACAAAAGGGAAAAAAGGTGATGTCGGTTTTTATGCCGAAAGTAAAAAAGAGGCTCACTATTTAGCAAAAATAAAATATACAGGGATGGTGCTAAAAATAGCCGAGGCCTCCCCTCCTCTGGAAGATCAGCTCCGACGTTTTAAAGAGAGCTTTTTTTCCAATATCAGAAAGCGTAAACTCAAACAAGATGCCCTTATCGCCGCCATAAGACAGCTCGCCGTTATGACAAACGCCGGTATCTCTATCCACGATTCATTAAAAGAAATTGCCGATGCCACGACCGATAAAACACTCCAAATTGTTTTAGGAACAATAGCTGAAGATATCAATGCGGGACATAGCCTCTCTCACTCCGCTGGTAATTTCAGCTATGAGCTGGGAAACCTTTCCCTCGCAATGATAGAACTGGGAGAAAAAACCGGTAATATGGCTGAAGCGCTTCATAAACTGGCTGATATGCTCGAAGAGATTCGCCGTAATATCATTAAATTTAAAAAAGCAATGGCCTATCCGCGTAACGTAATGATTGCAATGGCCATCGCCTTTACCGTCCTTATCTCCTATGTTGTCCCTCAATTTAAAACTATATTTGAACAACTAGGGGCAGAGCTTCCTCTCCCGACCAAAATTTTGCTCTTTCTAGAACACCTCTTTAATACCTATGGTCTGTACGTATTGGCCGGAATTTTCATTTTCATTTTTGCATTCCGGTATATGCTCAATCATAGCCGTGAATTCAGATATAAATGGCACCAATTTTTACTCAGAACCTATCTCATCAAAAACATTATTATGTACGCAACCCTAAACCGTTTTACCTTAGTCTTTTCCGAATTGGTTCGTGCCGGTATCCCGATTGCGGAAGCACTCGAGACATCGATTGCAATGATCGATACCCTCCCCTTGCAAGAAAAGCTGTTAACGGTACGTCAAACGGTTGAAAAGGGGGGGACTCTCCATAACGGATTGGCCGAAACGAAACTTTTTGAAAATATGATTATCCAAATGATCTCTGCCGGTGAAGCCAGCGGTCAGCTCGATGCGATGATGCAAAAAGTAATGGAATATTATAAAATGAAATTTGATGCCATTATTGACGGTCTCTCTGAAGCCATTGAACCGATTATGCTTTTGCTTATTGCGGCAATGGTTGTATTATTGGCGTTGGGTATTTTCTTACCGATGTGGGAAATGGGGAACGCGGTACAAGGGCGCCGCTAAGAAGAGGCTTAAGCCTCTTCGTTTGAGCCCTTAGCAATGAGGGCAGCGTACATTTCATCTTTAGGGATCAACCCCGCTTCAAACAAAAACTGGGAAGGGACAAAATTCGTTTGTTTAATTTTGTCATACTTCGCATAACTCAAAAATAATCTATCTTTTGCCCGCGTCACCGATACATAAAAGAGCCGTCTCTCTTCTTCGATACTTCCGCTTCGACTCATCAGTTTACGATTCGGAAATCGGCCGTCCATCAAATCGATGACATATACCTCTTGATATTCCAACCCTTTTGAGGCGTGGATACTGAGCAGATGTACCCCCTCCCCTTGTGTCAAATCCTGAGACCCTAACACCATTGCATTTAAAAAACGTTCATGATCTTTATAGGGGCGAGAAAGTTCAAATAAAAGGGTACATTTTCGACGGATTCGCTCTTGTGATTCACTCTTAGCGCGTTCATCAATTGAACCGTTTTCGTTCATAGCACGACGATGGGACAAGTGCTCAATCACATGGGCATACAAGTTTGAGAGGGCTATTTTTTGAACGGCTGCTTTTGGTTCTTTAATATCCCGTAATTGACGAAAAAGGGTAAACAAATCATGTAAAAAAGTGGCGGAATCTTTGGAGAGCTTCGCATGTTTTAAAATCGGATTACCCATAAAGTTGGGATCAAATCCGAGTTTTGCAAACCGCCCTGCACTGCCTAACTCCGCATAATCATCGAACAGTCCCAACTGATGGTTCAATCGCCGTTTCTCAAACGGATTGCTAATCTGCGAATCAGGGGAGTACAATCCTCGGACGAAAGAGCCGTTCCCCAGTTTTTGCAAGGCGACGAAAAGCTCTTTGGCGATGGCGCTCCCTACCCCTTTGGCATAATCAAAGAGATGGATAAATGCCATCATGTCCGACTCATTGACCAGCAACGTATACATATCCAAAAGGGCTTTGATCTCTTTGGAGTCAAAAAAACTGGTTCCACCGCGACGACGGCAGGGTATCCCCATCTCACGCAACGTCGCTTCAATCCCATCCGCCGAAGCATTGTTTCGAAAAATGACCGCGATTTCTTCACGATTGGTAGAGGAATCCCCGATTTTTTGGGCAATCCCATGATACTGATCAAAGAGTTCATCATAGATAAGGAGCGAAGGACTTTGTGCTTCGTGATCACGTGTCACTTCAAGAGCTTTAGGATAGATTCGTTCATTGTAGGCGATAACGGTGTTGGCAAGCGAGAGAATCGGAATCGTGGAGCGGTAATTTTTGTTGAGAGTATAGACCTCGGCATCAGGAAAATTGGTCGTAAACGAACCGATAATAGAGATATCGGCACCGTTAAAGGCATAGATACTCTGATCGTAATCTCCGACACAAAAGAGCGACGGCGGACGCATAGCGTTGATCAGTGTCCCCTGAAGTGCATTGGTATCTTGGTACTCGTCGATCAAGACCTCTTTGTACCCCAAATCGCTCTCTAATGCCAAAGCACGCATATGAAGCAGTAAGTCGTTAAAGTTAACGAACCCGTACTCTTTTTTCAACGCTTCAAACTCATCGATAATATCGGCATAGATGGCGGCATACACCGCATGTTCATCCTGCCGGGTCAAAATCCACTCTTCAAAATTGACATTCATCTCAGTGTTTTGATAAAACGAATAGACATCATAAAGATAATTAGCACCGTACGCCGATGTTGCACAGTCGATATGGCTGAATGTCCGTTTCTCATAGACGCTTCGAAAAAGGGTTTTGAGTTCACGTGGCTGTTTGAGAACCACTTTCCCCTCTTTACGTTTAAGCCACCGGTAGCTCACCGCATGAAACGTCCCCGCATCAATCTTTGAAGCAATCTCCCGACCGAAAAATGCCGCTACCCGATCCACCATCTCCTGTGCTGCTTTATTGGTAAATGTCAGAAGTAAAATCTCTTCGGGTTTGACGTTTTTGGAGATCAGATAGGCGATACGCCCCACAATAGTCGAGGTTTTCCCCGTCCCTGCCGAAGCGATAATAAGGTTATGTCCATAAGGGGCGGTTGCGGCAGTATATTGCTGATCGTTGAGACGCGAGAGAGGCAAGAGGCTCCTTAAAGCCCCTTGAATAGGAGCTAAATTATGATTTAAATTTTTTGATCGGTTCGGCCAAACCGAGACCGGGGTGATTTTTCACATCTAATACCGCTTGTGCCTTAGTCGCGTTGTCTTGATTAAAAATAAGCGGAGCTAGGAAGTTGATGCACGATTCATCGAGCGGATCTTGAATAACGGCGATATTATATACCACTACCTTTGAATCTTCGTTAATGTCGAGTAAAACTCGAATCGAGACAGGAAGATCAAAAGAGTATTCACGCAATAGATAAGGATTCACAAGTGTGAAACTGACGGCACTTTCGTCACAACTTTTTAGCATAGAAAACATCTCATCAATAGGTGTTAACTCTACTTTGGTTACTTGATCAAATCCTAATATCGTTGATTTTACATCATATTGCATGATTATCCTTTTGATTATTAATACTTAAAGTAAAGCAATTAGTGTTCCTCTGAAATTTGGTATAATTCGCGATATTTTCTGTACCCAAGGTCCTATTATGTCAGCTACCCACTACGATCCCAAAAATATTGAAGAAAACTACTATCCCATCTGGGAAAATCGGGGTTATTTCGAAATCGACGGAAATAAATCGATCGCAAAGCCGGACAAACATTTTGCCATCATGATGCCTCCGCCGAACGTTACAGGAAGGCTCCATATCGGACACGGTCTCACCTTCACTCTCCAAGACATCATCGTCCGCTACAAACGGATGGACGGCTATATGACCCTTTGGCAACCGGGAACCGACCATGCGGGGATTGCTACCCAAAACGTCGTGGAAAAACAGCTCCTTGCCGAGGGGAAAACCAAAGAGGAACTCGGTCGCGAAGCGTTTTTGGAGCGCGTTTGGGAGTGGAAAGAGGAGAGCGGCGGGATTATGGTCTCACAACTGCGCAAACTCGGGGTATCTCCTGCATGGAGCCGTGAGCGCTTTACGATGGATGAGGGGCTGAAATCGTCTGTTAAAGAGGCATTTGTTCACCTCTACAACCAAAACCTCATCGTTCGCGGTAACTATATGGTTAACTGGTGTACCCATGATGGCGCATTGAGCGATATCGAAGTGGAACACGAAGAGCATCAAGGTAATTTTTACCATATGCGCTACCCGTTCACGGACGGAAGCGGTCATATCGTCGTTGCGACTACCCGTCCTGAAACCTATTTCGGTGATACGGCGATTATGGTACATCCCGATGATGAGCGTTACCTCCACCTCATCGGCAAAAGTGTCACCTTACCGCTTATCAACCGCGATATCAAAATCATCGCCGATGGCCATGTTGATCGTGAATTCGGAACGGGTGTCGTTAAAGTCACCCCAGCGCATGATACGAACGACTACGAAGTGGGCAAACGACATGACCTTGAGTTCATCACCGTATTCGATGAAAAAGGGATGTTGAATCACCATGCGGGAGAGTTTGAGGGGTTAGAGCGTCTCGAAGCACGCGCGGTCATCGTCAAACGTCTCGAAGAATCAGGGTTTATCGAAAAAATCGAAGAGCATACCCACCAAGTAGGTCATTGTTACCGCTGTAAAAATATCGTTGAGCCGTACATCTCGAAACAGTGGTTTGTCCGCAAAGAGGTAGCACGCGGGTCTATCGATAAAACCAATGAGGGGTTGACCCAATTCTTCCCTCCTCACTGGATCAACAGCTACAACGCGTGGATGGGTGAATTACGTGATTGGTGTATCTCTCGCCAGCTTTGGTGGGGACACCGTATCCCTGTTTTTTACTGCGATGATTGTAATCATGAATGGGCAAGTTTGGAAGAAGCCCCGTCTTCGTGTCCTCATTGTGCAAGCAAAAACTTCACCCAAGACCCTGACGTCCTCGATACATGGTTCAGCTCCGCTCTCTGGCCGTTCTCAACCCTCGGATGGGGAAATGGTGACAGTGCACAAGATCAACTCTTCCAAAGCGAAGATATGGCTCGATTTTATCCGAACACCCTTCTAATTACGGGATTTGATATCCTTTTCTTTTGGGTAGCCCGTATGATGATGATGGGGGAGAGTTTCACGGGAGAATTGCCGTTTAACCACATCTACCTCCACGCATTGGTGCGTGATGAAAACGGTCAGAAAATGTCAAAATCCAAAGGGAACGTTATCGATCCGCTCGACATGGTCGAAAAATACAGTGCCGATGCTCTGCGCTTTACGTTGGCTGTCCTTGCGGCTCAAGGGCGTGATATCCGCCTCAGTAACGACCGATTGGAACAAAGCCGAAACTTTACCAACAAACTCTTCAACGCTTCCAAATTCCTCCAAATGAATGTTCCGACATTTAAAGATTTAAACGATCAAGAGATCACCACTCCGCTGGGTCGTTATATGCTCTCTCGCTTCCATCGCGCAACGGCAGAGACAAGAGCGTTCTTGGACGAATACCGCTTTAATGATGCGGCAACCGTGCTGTATCGCTTCTTGTGGAATGAGTTCTGCGATTGGGGTATTGAGCTAGGGAAAGCATCCAAAGAGAGCGTCAACGAGCTGGGAAGCATCTTTAAAGAGTCGATGAAACTCCTCCATCCGTTTATGCCGTTCATCACCGAGTATCTCTACCATGAACTCTCAGGGACAACCCTCGAAGAGGGGAATTCGATTATGGTTATGCCTTATCCTGAGAATACAGCAGTCGATGAAGCGATCGAAGCAGAATTTGCCATCATTATGGATGCGATCGTCACAATCCGCCGTGCCAAAACCCTCGTCGATCTCGGGAACCAAAAAATCGATCTCGCCTACCTCAAATGCGGCGGCGATCAAGATATGATGGCACCGTTTATCGTTCGCTTGGCAAAAGTCGAAACTCTCCACTTCACCGAGTCTAAAATCGATAATGCCATCAGCGATATCGGAGACTCTGTCGAAGTCTATCTTCCGACCGATGCGATTGATCTCTCCCCGATCATCGACCGACTCACCAAACAGCGCGAAAAGCTTCAAAAAGAAGCAGATAAACTCCGTGGGATGCTCTCCAATGAGCGCTTTGTCGCCAATGCTCCCGAAGCCGTTATTGCTGAAAATCGTAACGGACTCGCAGATGCCGAAGATAAAATTTCCAAAATCGACGCTCAGCTTAACACATTAGGAAACTAACGTGCAATTTCGGGAACTCTCCTCAACTGAACTGAGCGAGGGGTTTCTCCTCCTCACTACACTGCGTAGCGAACTTACAGAAGATCAGTTTGATACATTTCTCACCGCTCAGTATCCCAAAGATTATCGCCCTATCGGTGCATATGAGCGTGGAGAGCTACGTATCTATGCTGGGGTAAGTATACGGGAGAATTTGGAGTTGGGACGCCATTTGATCGTCGATGATTTTGTAGCGTATAGCGGATATGAGCATCTAAGCGGTGAAATGATCGATTATTTGGGCGACTACGCGAAAATGTACAAATGTCAAAGTGTATTAGTATGGGGAAAACAACAGGGGTTAAAGCTGAATGATTTAGAGGGATTCCGCCCCAAACGGGACGGATACATTAAAATTTTGTAAACGCTGACGGAGCAAAAGCCCCGTTCAGCTACGCTAGCCGCTATGGCACTAAAGCTTGCCTCATTCGAGGCAGAAATTTTCACAGTTTATTCTTCTATCCCCTCGACTTCAACAACCAGTTTCACTTCGTCTCCGACGACCACGCCGCCCGCTTCGATTGCTTTATTCCAATTCAGTCCAAAATCTTTTCGGTTGATTTTTCCGCTCAATACGAAGCCCGAACGCTGATTCCCCCATGGATCTTCGACCACACCGCCCATATCAATATCCAGAACCACTTTTTTCGTAATCCCATGTATAGTCAAATTACCTGTCATTTTCGTTTTCGTGGCACTTGTCATAGTAAAACTAATATCGCTAAATTTTGCCGTATCGAAAAAATCGGCACTGCGCAAATGGTCATCACGTTTTACAATTCCCGTATCAATCGAATCAGCTTTGATCGCTCCGTTAAGGGACTTAAACTGCCCTTTGTCTAAATCATACATTCCTGAAAAATTGTTAAACTTCCCGCTTACGGTACTGATCATCATATGTTTGACTTTAAAGCCAACATTCGAATGGGAAGGGTCAACTTTATACACTGCCGCATTTACAACACTCACACTCATTAATAATCCGCTCAAAACTATTGCTATAAAACTTTGTTTCATTTGGAGTCCTTTAGAGTAAATCTGAACACATTGTAAGCTGTTTTAATCAATGAATTATTAATACAATACAAATGGACGTTTTTTTTAAGATTTAATACAGCACACCTTTCTAAACCCTTTCAAAACTTCACTTGGTTATACTTTTGACATCCTATTTCAAAGGCTTGTCATGCAACTCTGTGTCGCCCTCGATCTCCCCTCACAAGAAGAAAATTTAGCCCTTGTCGAAAAAATAAAAGAGTATCCTCTCTGGCTGAAAGTGGGACTACGCTCTTATATCCGAGACGGAAAACCTTTTATCGATGCGATCAAAGCAATCAATCCCGAATTTAAAATCTTTCTTGATCTCAAACTCTACGATATCCCCAATACTATGGCCGATGCCGCAGAATCGATTATGGGATTGGGAGTCGATATGTTCAACGTCCACGCATCCGCAGGACGTAAAGCGATGCATGAAGTGATGAAACGGCTAGCCCCTTATGAAAACCGCCCTTTGGTACTCGCGGTCACGGCACTGACCTCATTTGAAGAGGGTGAATTCTGCCATGTATACGGGGAAACCATAGCGACCAAAGCGGATCGTTTTGCCCAAGATGCTCATCAAGCAGGGCTGGACGGTGTCGTGTGCAGTGCTTATGAGAGTGCCTCGATCAAATCCCTCACACACGGAAGCTTCATCACCCTCACCCCCGGGATTCGACCTTTCGGAGAAGATGCAGGAGATCAGGAGCGGGTTGCGACGATCGAGACGGCGAGGGATGAAGAGGTTGACTTTATCGTTGTCGGTCGCCCGATTTATAAAGCAGCCAATCCTGCCGCAGTAGTCGAAAAGATTCTCTCACGATTATAAATTGGAATATTCCTTGCTTTATTTCTTGTAAACAGTTACAAGGAGTCTGCATGAAATTTATGGATAAAATCGAGCTGGTTGTAAAACTTAAAGAAAAAATTGCCGAAACAAAAGCTTCTAATGAAGCTCTCGCACTGCAATTGCAAGCCCTTTTGGATCAAATTATCGCTAATCCGAAAAACTCTCCCGTAATTTAGTATTCCAAAGCACCTATTTAAGGTGCTTGTTATGTACTTATTCTTATAATTACGCCCTCTTAAACATACAATGGACGAGTAGGAAAGCGGCTGAATCCACCTCCCTGCTAAGGAGACGTACTGGCAACGGTACCGAGAGTTCGAATCTCTCCTCGTCCGCCACTTCTACATTTAATTCTTAATACCAACCCAAAATCATAAATTGAAGATACCATACGGCAAGTGATACAGCGTATCCCACCAGTACCGTCCAAGCCAATTTTATGTGGGATGCGAACGTATAGATACCATGCATTTTCCCCATAACACCTACCCCTGCCGCACTTCCAAAACTGATCAACGATCCGCCGATTCCTGCCGTCATTGTCACCAACATCCATTGCGCATGATCTATAGAGGGATTGGCTTTAAGTACTGCTGACATAACCGGAACGTTATCCACGATAGCGGAGAGGAATCCGACACCTATATTGACGAGTGTTGGATCGAACGCTTCATACAGTTGTGCCGCATAGGTGAGAAACCCGATAAAATGAAGCGCACCGACTGCTGCCAAAATACCGAAAAAGAAAAGCAGGGTATTGTTCTCAACTTTGCTCATCGCTTCGAAAATACTCACATCAATATTGTGCTTCGCTTTCAGAAAATACATATAGAGCTGTAAGATCGCCAAACCGAAAAGCATTCCCCACATCGGAGGTAAATGAAGTACCTGTTTACCTGCAACGGCAAGGGCTATCGTTAATGCACCAAATGCAATAATCACTTTTCCCCCTTTGAGGATTTCGATTTTTGCAGCTGCTTCAGGGTCTCCGTCTTTGTTCGGATCAAGATCAGGAACATAACGGACAAGGAGTGCTGCCGTAATAAGCCACCCTGTGAAAGCTGCTGGGAAGAGATAAAGGAAATCGACGAATGCTCCCTTCTCTGCCGCCCATACCATCAACGTTGTAATATCACCAAACGGACTCCAAGCACCCCCCGCATTCGCGGCAACAACAACATTGATCGCTCCCGGGACAAGAAACTCTTTTGTTTTATTATCAATGGTGAGCAATACGGTGGAGAGGATCAAAGCGGTCGTAAGGTTATCGGCTACCGGAGAGATGAAAAAAGCCAACGCTCCGGTAATCCAGAAAAGCTCCCTATAGTTGTACCCTTTGGCGATCAGTTTAGAGCGTAGTGCACTAAAAACACCCCTCTCGATCAAGGCCTCGATATAGGTCATCGCAACAAACAAGAAAAAGAAAATTTCGGCAATTTCTAAAATCAGATGATCGACTTCCTGCTCAAAGGGGGTCAAATCAGCCCCCATACCCACGTAATACAGTCCGATAAGGACAAACATCAGTGTTCCGGTAAACAAGGCCGGTTTGGCTTTATCAATGTGGTATTTCTCTTCTGCAGCAATAAAATAGTAGCCCACTATAAAAATAGCGAGTAAAAACCATCCGAACGGATGACCTACTAGATTGATAGCAGTTGATTCTGCAAGAGGGGTTGTCATAGATGAATTCCTTATGTGACCGTAAAAAGCATAGGGAAAGTCTACCGTACCTTATATAATTGGTTGTTTAGCTGTGCTAACAACATCAAACCAGCATATACCCTACTTTGGCAAGATTACGGAGATTCGTATCGTTCCCCATTTTTTTTCGGATTCGGAGAATAAGATTTTTAAGGGCTCCATCGGACATCTCCTCTTCCAAAATACTCGAAAATGTCTCATAGGTGACAACTTGAGATCGATGAGCCAACAAGAGCTCCATAGCTTGGATCTCATTTTTTGTTAATGCTGTTTTTTCACCGTCAGAATGTATAAAAGATTTGGCAAAATAGTCGTACGACACGGAATCATTGATTTTTGCAATCAGCATCCCCTGTGATTTTAGACGGTCAACTGCAAGGTACAAAACTTTAATAAGGGCATTAAACTCGATCGGCTTATGAATATACTCTATAAGATTGAGCTTACACGCTTCCATAAGATCTTTTGTCGCAATCGATCCTGATACGATCACAATTGGGATTTTGTCATTGTTTTTTCGAATGCTTTTCGCAACATCAATTCCGCTGATGGACCCCATATGAATATCAAGGATCACAATATCAATACGATTGTTCTCATAAATAGCCAACGCTTCACTTCCGTCCATTACGGCGTAGACTTTTCCAACAATAAGCTGAAGGGTTTTCGAAGTGATCTCCCGCAATTCGCTATCGTCTTCAGCATAAAGTACCGAGAGATTTTTAAACTCATTGAATTTGGGCATTACGTACCTCAGTCTTTGTATTTAGCGGCAATTTCCCGAAAACGCTCTAAATTTGCCATAAACATATCTACTAAATCAGGGTCAAAATGTTTTCCGCGTTCTCGGACAACAAAATCGATAATCTGCTCCAGTGGCCACGCCTTTTTATAGACCCGCTCGCAGCTTAGAGCATCAAATACATCGGCTAAAGCGGTAATGCGCCCATAAATATGGATATCTGTTCCGCTCAATGCATTCGGATAACCGCTCCCATCCCATTTTTCATGATGTTCATTGGCGATAATAGCCGCGGCTTTCAGAAGCGGTCTGGATGAATTTTTAAGTATATCATACCCGATGGAGCTATGGGTCTTCATCACATCATATTCATCCGATTCGAGCTTGCCCGGCTTGAGTAAAATCGCATCGGGAATCCCTATTTTACCGATATCATGCATCGGCGATGCACTGTAGAGAAGCCGAATCTCTTCCTCTTCCAGCCCATAAAGCTCGCCTAAAAGCTGTGCGTATTTGGCAACACGGCGGACATGATTTCCCGTCTCTTGAGATCTGCTCTCCCCCACTTCACCCAAAAGAGAAAGCATTTCATGCTGTGTTTGCCAAATCTCTTCATTAAGATCAAAAAGCTCTGTTACATCATGACTGATACTAATGTAATCAATAATTTCACCAAATTCATCTACGATAGGCTTGATAGTTGTATCGGTAATATAATGATTACCGTCTTTTTTAAGATTTTTAATGATCCCCTTCCATGTTTGTCTTGAAAGGATTGTTTTCCAAAGATCTTCATAAAATTCTGAACTAACCTCTGGATGGCGTAAAAGCTTATGTCCTTGTTGTGTGATTTCATCATAACTGTAGCCACTGATTTTTGAAAACAGCTCATTGGCATAGATAATGTTTCCGCTAAGATCAGTTTTAATGACGATTGAAGATAAATCTACCACCTCTTTATACTGCTCCAATAACGTTGTCTGATGAAGTAGTTCTTGTTTAAGCTGAGCGGTCAGTTCTTGTACTTTTCGCTCATTGTAGATGTTTTTAACGACTTCAAACAAGATTTGAACGATTTGTTCGGATTGAATCGGTTTAAGTAAAAATTGTGCCACCCCAAGATTGATCAGTTCGAGTAAATAGTTACTCTCTTCACAGGCAGACGTGACGATGAAATGTTGAGATTGCTTCATCTCTTTCATCTTTCGAATCATCATAACACCATTCATATCTGGCATCAAAATATCGGTAATAACGATATCAAATGTATTTTCTTCGAAACACTTGATCCCCTCAATACCGCTAGACGCCGTTACGACGCTAGGAAATATTGCCTCAAGCAACAATTTTGTATTTTCCCGTATCAACACTTCATCTTCCACATAGAGGACACTCATCTCTTGTGCATACAGTGAAAGTTGCTGAATCATCTCTTTGAATGTCATTGTTCTTCCTCATAAGGTAATTTCACACTGAAGATCGTTGTATTTCCCTCGCTGAGGGCTTGTATCAATCCTGAGCAATGATCTTCGATAATAATCCTGCTCATATAGAGTCCCAGTCCTGTACCGAAGCTCTCATTTTTAGTTGTGAAATAAGGGCTGAAAAGTTTATACATTATCTCTTTTGGTATTCCTCCCGCATTATCACAAATCTCTATTACACAATATTTCTCCTCTTGTCGGACATTGATGATAATCTCCCCTCCGACTACTTTATTTTCGACAAAAGCGTCAAGGGCATTTTTAAGCAAAACGATTAAAACCTGAAGAACTTCGTTGCGATACGTAAAAAGTGTCGGATTGTATACATGCTCTTTTTCAATCCGTATGGAATGGCTTTTGAGGGTATGATCTATCAGGTTTATAGCGTGATCGATCAACGATACAATACGAAAATGCTCTTTTGGCTTATCCGGACGGAAAAAGTCTCGATAATCGGAGATTGTTTGAGAGAGATGTGCGCTTTGCTGCTCTATTTTCACCAAATTATCGATTAATTCATGGTCTTCGGTATCATTCATAATGGCTTTGAATCTGATTTGGGTCGTTATGGCGTTGATTATCGCCAGCGGCTGCCGCCACTGATGGGCAATCATCGAAATCATCTCCCCCATCTGAGCCTGACGCCCGTGAATGGTGAGCAATTTTTCCTCTTCGA